>ERZ825324.23-NODE-23-length-209329-cov-6.526133_pt1 | contig 209329 bp, 182 predicted proteins | sample MGYA00519859_ERZ825324 | MGnify/ENA primary metagenome ERZ825324 (study PRJEB31778, sample SAMEA3449198) | human gut metagenome | biome: human gut; feature: human-associated habitat; material: faeces | place: United Kingdom | collected 2010/2012 ...
ACACGTCATCAGGAATCTCGAGGTCGCCAAGGAAATCATGCTCAATACGGGACATTGATCTAACACTCCTAAAAAGTTCCGCGTCTGTTTATGTGTGGAAGCGCGGATTTGAGGAAAATGTAACAAGATAATTCAGATTGTCTAAGCACTTAGTGCTGATCCACCTGATTCATCCTAGGCAAAATTATGTATATCAAATTCGATTCCGTAAAGGTTTATTATGTTCATTAATGAATCAAATATAATCACAAGACACCCTTATGAAGAAAACGCAGAATCTTGAAAACCTTCACGTATTCTGTGAAATCGTCCGCACCGGAAGCGTTAAGGCGGCGAGCGACGCGCTGAATACGGAGACAAGCAACGCTTTCCGGACCGTCCGGCAGCTCGAGGACGAGCTCGGGGTCGCCCTCTTTGACCGCGAGAAGCGCCCGATGCAGCTCACGGCCTACGGGACGCAGTTCTATCGCTACTCCTCCAAAATCCTGAAGCTCCATCATCAGATGCTTGAGGAGCTGAAGGACGATACGGAGGCGATGGCGGGCCGCATCACGGTCTGCTCCACCGCGGGATTCCGGCAGCAGTTCTTCACGCCGTCCCTCGTTAAATTCCAGATGGATCACCCGAATATCGTGATTGATCTTCGGGAAATGAATTCCGGGGTGTCCGATGTCCTCAATAACGCGACGGAAAGCGGAAACGACGTCGTCCTCATGTATAAGCCGCAGGACGCGCTGCCGCCCGGAATGGAAGTGCGGGAGTGCGGCGTGATGCCCTTTATCGCCTGCGCTTCACCGCTTTATATCAAGCGTTTCGGGGAACCGACGCGCCCCGCGGAGTGCAAGAACCACCGCGGCGTTCTTCTCAATCTCCCGAACCGGAAGTCGGTCACCTACCTTACGAAGGATGGCGTGCAGGAGCGGATCACGTGGCGCCGCACGATGACCTTTAACAGCCAGATCAACGGCCGCGACGCGATGCTGATGGGAGCGGGGATCATTCCGGATCTCGCGTTTTACTTCGCGATCCAGGGTATCAAAGAGGGGCAGATCGTCCCGGTGATGCCGGGCTGGACCCGGCCGCCTCGGATCAGCTGCCTCTTCGCGACTGAAAACGCCTATCGGAAAAAGCGGGTCCGGTATTTCCTTGACTGGCTCGAGGTGCGGTTCCGGAAGATGCTGGAACACACAAACCGCGAGTATCAGTGGGTCGCGTAGCACCCAAAAAAGAACCCGGAAGCGTATTGAGTCTTCCGGGCGGAGCAGAGTAGAGGTCCTGCTTTCATTAAAAAACAGAGAGAAGCAGAGATCGGAACACCACACACAGAGTTCTATTGATCCTGCACGATCCAGTCTACGGATCGCGCCGTCTCCCGCCCCCTACATTCAGTGAAACTAATACCTGAGGCCCGGCGGAACTTAAAAAACGGGGGCTGTCTTTTCGTAAATCCCGGCTGTTCGCGTCTTTTCGGGCGAAATGCGTCAGACTTCCCGCTTCTCCGCGCGGCAGAGCAGAACCGCGAGAAGGAGCGCCGCGATCGCCGCCGCGATTTTCCCCGCCATCATGGGAACGGTCCCTTCCGGATACGCCGCGGTAATGAACCCCAGATAATCCCCGAGAAGGCAAAGGATCGGCGCTGAAAACGCGGAGCAGATCACTTTTCCGCGATCCGACATACGGTCGAGCATCATGTACATCGGAATCGGGTTCGCGATCGACACGACCATCCCGAGCGCCGCGTGATCATCGATCGCGAAAAGTCGGGCGAGCCGCCTGTGCGCCCCGCCGAAATGCCGCTCCGCGAACTTCACCAGCGGGAAAGCGCCTGACAGCATCACCGCCATCTCGCCCACAATCTCCAATTGCCTCCCGATCGGATCCATTCCGGGGATCAGGGTCACCGGGAACCAGTGCTCGATCGCCGCGGCCGCGAGAAGGAGCACAAAGGCCGCCATCATCAGTTTTCCGAAGAGCACGCAGCCCCGGACCGCCGCGTCCTGGCGCGCGATCAGAAGAAAAGCCATGAGACCGCCGATGAGAAAAGCGGGGATCCCGGTGACAAAGGCGTCCGCGAGGCTGTAACCCGATACCGCGGCGACCCCGAAGAGGCTCACGGGAGCCGCGGCAATGCCGGCGGCGAGGCCCTTCGCCACCGCCGGGCGGCTTTCGGGCGAGCACATAGAAAGTGATACGGGGAGCGCGTAAGTGATGATGCAGCCCATGGAGGCGGCAAGCCCGAGCCCCGAGAGCATCGCGGCTTCCTGCGTCGCTGCGAGCGCGATGGAAAGCGTGAGACCGCCTGAATCAATTCCAAAAATCATGCCGGCCGCGACCGAAGGGTCTGACCCGATCGCCGTGAACAGAGGACTTAACGCCGGCGCGACCGCCCGGCCGACCGCAGGCGCGGCGCACATGATGCCGACGAGACACATCGCGAGCGGCCCCATCGCGGCGAGTCCCCGCTCAAACTCTTCCCCGTACCCGAAGCGATTATTGAAGAGCGCTTTGTCGGCCGCCCCGATCACCATGAAGATCGCCATGCAGGCGACCACGATTCCGCTGATCATTTCTGACCTCTGAGACTTTTCGTATCGTCCCGGCGGACAAAAATGTGGGCGAAGCAATCGCCGCTTCACCCGTGCCTACCGATCCGCGGCCGGCGTCTCATCCGGTCCCGGGGATCTGACCGCCATTTTATAAAAATCAAGCCTCCGGCAGGAAAATGCCGGAGGCCTTGATGGGATCCCTGAAACCGACCCGCGGTTACTTGGTGCCAAGCACGGTGAATTCCATCTCGTGAGTCTCCTCGCCCGCTTTGATTGAGATATTGAGTTTCACAGGCTCATCCTTATCCACCTTTGGCATCGCGAAGTCAATCTGCCCCGCGCACATCTTCCCCGGCTCCACGGTGTTCCGCTTCAGGAGATGAGTCTGCAGTTCAGAGATCACCGCGTCATACTGCGCGTCAGACGCCGCGAACTGTCTCTCACTCTCGTCACGCGCTTCCTGCTGGGCTTTCTGCGCGATGTACGGGTTATAGGTGGTTTCGGAGTACGTCCCGGAATAAGTTCCGTCGAAAGACCTCACTGGACTCAGAGTACTGCCTGAAAAACTTCCTGACATCACGCCGTTTGTGTAACTGGTGCCGGCGTTTGCCGCGTTACCCATATTCACGCCGGCTGATAACCCAAGCGCGATCTGCTGCCACATCCGGGCTTTATTCGCGGAAGCGACCAGCTCGTCATAGGTGAAGACGCGGCATTTTATTTCCCGGCCCCGGAGCGGGTAGAAGGCCTTGATCTGAATATCAGCGGGAGAAAAATCAAACGGTTCTTTACCGCGATTTACCGCGGCGACCGTAAACCGGACCCGTTTCCTCGTACGGATACGGCTGGGAAAAACGACAGCCGCAAGGTTCGTTTTGGAAGAAATCATCCGGGGGCTGCCATCCACGTAACCCGACTTCTGATCCGCTTTCGGCGCGGGGCTCACGTTCGCCATATAGGCGCAGCCTGTCGCCTGCAGAATTCCGGCAATCGCCGCGATCATCCCAAGAGCCTTCAGGCCTCGGAAAAAACGATTCACACTCTTCGGTTTGGTCTCACACCGTTCTGCGGACGGCAGCACTCGACACACGCCTTGCATCTTTCAACCTTTCTCGTCAAACGCTGCCAGGGCGGCAGCCTGAGTCTCTTTTTCAGCCGTCTTTTCCGGCTGGACGCGCCATCTTACGCTGAGTGACTTTTTCTGAGTGATAAACGTTACTAGGGCTTTCGAGGATAGCGTTGATCGATAGTCTGTTTAAGGTAACGGTGTGACCGGTTTCATCATGGCTGTTCTCTTTCGGCGCCGCCGGTTTCCACCTAATAGAAATTAATAGTTCCTATACGTATCTATCAGTTTCTATCAGAATCTATTAAATATTGATAGCTCGCGCCCTCTTCTTCCCAAAACAAAACCGCCGCCTGAAGCTTTCTCAGACGGCGGCGCATGAAGGCGGAGATGGACTAACCAGTCAGGCTTTCTTCGCGTGACGGCGCTTGAATTCGGCGGCCGCGGCGTCGATTCGCTCCGGATCCGTCATCAGGATGGGGTTCACGAGGGTATCCGCTTCTTCCTTTGTCATAAGCCCAAGCTCCACCACCGCGTCCTGTACCTTGCAGCCATGGTCCGTCGCGTACTGGGCGACTTTGACGCCGGTCGGGTACCCGTAGCAGGTCGCGACAATCGTGGAGAGCGCGATCGACTCCGCCGCCTCATCCATGCAGCGGGAGCGGTTCGCGGTGATGCTTTCCACGCAGTCACGGCGGAAGATCGTCACCTCCCGCTCCACAAGCGAGAAGGACTCAACGAGGCACTTATAGAACGTCGCGTCCCAGACATTGAGATCGAGTTCCCCGTCGTAGAGGGCGACCGACATCGCGACATCGTTCCCGATCACCTGATGCGCGATCTGCACCACCATCTCGGGAACCGTCGGGTTGATCTTCCCCGGCATGATGGAGGATCCGGGGGAAAGCGCCGGAAGCTCGATCTCCATAAAGCCCGCGCGGGGACCCGAACTCATCATCCGGAGATCCTTCGCGAATTTCGCGAGCGTGCAGGCGATTTCTTTCACGACACCCGAGACCGTCACCGCGGTGTCACTGTTCTGGAACCCGTCAAAGAGGTTCTCCATCGGCTGGATCTCTTCGCCGTAATCCTCCGAAATAAACCGGTAGAACGCTTCCTGGTACCCCGGCGCGGTGGAGAGTCCGGTTCCGACCGCGGTGCCGCCCATCACGATCTGAAGGCACTCGGGGCGGACGTGTTCCAGCTTCCGGATAAGACGCCGGAGCGCGGAGGCGTAGCCTGAGAATTCCTGCCCGAGGGTAAGCGGGAGCGCGTCCTGCCAGCAGGTGCGCCCCACTTTCACGACTTCCTTAAACTGTTCCGCTTTCTTCTCGAACGCGGCCTCGAGGTCGCAGAGCTCGCTTCTCAGAGCGTCAATCCTCGGAATCATCGCGAGGTGCGTCGCGGACGGAATCGTGTCGTTCGTCGACTGACCCATGTTCACATGCGTATTCGGGTGCACGCGGTCCTGCCCCTTGTGACCGGTGAGGATTTCGTTCGCGAGATTCCCGATCACCTCGTTCACGTTCATATTGAGGCAGGTGTAGCCGCCGCCCTGCCACATATCAAGCGGAAACTCTTTATCGAACGAGCCGTCGAGCGTCCGGTCTGCTGCCTTCACGATCGCGTCCGCGATCTCGGGGTCGAGCGCTCCGACCTCAGCGTTCGCGCGGGCCGCGGCTTTCTTGATCCGCGCCATCGCGCGGAAGATATCCGGATAGAAAACGATGGGAAGCCCCTCGGCTCCCGACACACCTAGCATCCGCGTGGTCTGTATGCCGTAATAACGGTCATTTGGAATTTCCATTTCACCAAGACAGTCACGCTCAATCCGGGAATCCGCCATCGCTTTCTCCTAAGTGAACTCTGCTGAATACATAACAGCTCTATTCTCGTCCAATTCCGGCATACCGGCGAAAAAGGTTTTTCTGTCGGCACTTGGTCAGGGAGCGATGCTGAAAAGCCGAGGCTCCCGAAAAAAGAAATGCGCTGAAGGAGAAACGGTATCGCGGAGACTGAAACGGCTTATGCCAACGCCTGCTTCTTCGTGATAACGAAATGCTGAATCCGCTCCGCGATCCGCCGCTCTCCGCCCTGACGGACCAGCGTATCGCGGTACCGGATATAGTTGTCAGACACGATGCCGCGGCCAGACTCTTCCATGACGGGCGCGGCGCGGCAATAGTGGTCGTCTGCTGCGGTGTCATCGTTACTCGGCCTCTGAGCAATCCATTGTTAAGGCGCAGATTTATTCAGAGAGTCAGTAACGGCTCTCTTACTTATGACCTTCTGGCCCGGGTCACAATCCAGGCCCCGCTGATGACCAGAGCGGCCGCGAGAGGCTTGTCCCAGCTGAACGAGTCCTGCCCCGCCGCGATGGCCGCGACGGATGCCACAATGGGCTGCAGGTTGTAGTACACGCTCACCGTCGTCGCCTGAAGCTTTCTGAGCGCCACGGGCAATAGGAAATAGCCGATCGCGGTAGAGAAAATGACGATATAGGCAAAAAGAAGCGCGCCCTGCGTAAAGAAGCCACCGTTCAGCAGCGGTTCTTCCGGGATGGCCTTAAAGCCGAATGGCAGAAGCATGAGTGACGTAAAGAGAAAGAGCCACTTCATGATGGTTGCCGCACGATACTTCTGCGCGACAGCGCCCGAAATCATGAGATAAACGGCATATCCCGCCACGCTTAAAAAGGCATAGAGAAGACCGAGCAGATTATTTCGCCCGCCCGTGCCGAAACCGGCGCCAAGCACCACCACGAGAGCCCCGGCCACACCCAGCGTCACGCCGAGCCCCTTTTTTGCCGTGATTTTTTCACGGTGAAGCGCGGCAGACATCAAAAGCACGATCACCGGACTCAGCGCGACCACCATCGCGTAGTTAACGGGCGAAGTCTCCTCCATGCTCAGGGCAAAGAGGAACTGGCTCGCGATAAAACCGAGAAAGGCACCCGCCGCGATAATGGCAAGATCGCGGCCAGCCACTTTTTCACGCGGCAGAAAGAAACTGGCTGTCCAGAAAATCACCGCAGCCGACAAAGCTCTGAGCAGCGTGTATCCAATGGGATCCAGCCAGGAGCTCAGGAGTTCCTTCGTCACCGGGATACTCAGTCCGAAAAAGAGATTGGAAAGAAAGGCCGCTATATGACCGATAAGGGCACTCATGACGCCTCCGACCTCAGAGCCTGAGAGACCTGGCCCAGCGGAAAATTTCATCCGTTGACTCATCAACAGCCGTGCCGCGCACAGCAAGCCCCGCGGTAACTGAAGCCCTGGGCTGGGCACGCGCGCAGTCCTGCGCGCTGCTCCCCAGGCCGCTTCCGCCGTGCGTCGCGAACATCACGACCTTTTTGCCGGCAAGGTCAGCCTGCTCGATGAAATCCATCACGACCGCGGCATCTTTCCCCACCAGATCGGGTGACCGATCAGAACCGCGCAGTAAGCCGAGAAGTCCGGCAGCGGATTTTTGATCGCGGAACGAGCCTCCTTCGCGAGCTCAGCCCGAGCCACTTTCGTAGTTTCGCGGTAGTCAGCCGGGTACGGCTTCACGGTTTCTATTTCGTAGAGATCGCCGCCGATGGTCCTTTGGATCACGCGGGCCATACGCGCCGTGTTGCCCGTCTGAAGCACACGGGTCGTGCCGTCCCACCAGTTTTCTCCCTTGCGGGAGTAATAAACGATCAGAATTTTTCCCTTGGGCGCCTCCTTCGCCTTGACCGCGGAGATGGCTGCAAGCGAAGAAAGCGAAAGGATCAGTTGACGGCGCTGCATGGAAAATTCCCCCTGTGAATTAATGCAGGGGGAATCTTACGAAGGGGCCGTTTATGCACCAATCTCAAAAATTAGCAATTCGAATAAGCGAATCTTATTAATCGCTCTTTACGTCTTCAGAAAACAGGTCAGCCAAAATGGCGGAAAAGTCCGTGATGACCTGGCTCGTATTGTTCTTCAGCCAAAACGCGCAGAAATTGCGCTTCACCGGCTTGTCGTCCTTAAAAAACGGGATCCGTTTCAAAAACGACGCCGCTACGGGTTCCGGTTCTCCTTCCGCGGGGAAAAATCCCTGCCCGGCGGCCGCCATCAGGCGGGCTTCCTCCGCGTTATCCGCGAAGAGGAAACTCCCTGAGAAACCGAGCAGCTCCCGGTAAAAGCTCTTTTCCGAGTCGCGCTGGCCGACACCGGCAACCAGGATGCAGGGCTTATCAGGCAGAGTCGCCGCGCGGAAGCTCGACGCTTCCCCGGGACTGTATTGCGGCGCGCACTCGATATACACCGCGGGAGAAGAAAGCACGAGATTCTCATACTCGTCAGAAAAGGCTCTGCGCTGATCGCTCAATGCAAAGTCGATCTTGCCCGACTTCAGCATCTCGTAGATTTCCTCATGGCTCCCGCTCGCGATATCAAACTCAACCCCCGGGTTCATTTTCGCGTATCGGGTTATCGCTTCATAAAGCTCACTCCCGCGGTAGGAAAGCAGAAACCCCAAACGGATCACGCGTTTTTTGCTGTGGGATATACGAACGGTTTCACGCCGCAGGGCCTCGGTTTCCGTGATGAGCTGCCTCGCCCGCACGGCCAGATACTCTCCCGCGCGGGTTAAGGTAAAGGTACGGTTATTGCGGATGATGAGCTGAACCGAGAGGTCTTCTTCCAGCGCCTTGATCTGCTGCGATACAGCCGACTGCGATATGCCGAGCGTATAAGCCGCTTCGGTAAAACTTCCGAGTTCGGCCACCGTCGCGAAATAATTGAGCTGCTTCAGCAGCATAAATGTTCCTCCAGGCTCGATAAGAATTACTTATTCGAAATAATAATAAATAAAATTGTTCCTGCCGTCCCGCCTTTTTAGAATTCTTCCTATCGAATACAGGCGCTCAGCGCGCCGCTATTAGGAAGAGGAAATGGCTAAAACCTGGATGATTACCGGTGTTTCAAGCGGCTTTGGCCGTGAAATGACTGAACAGCTTCTTTCGGCAGGTGACCGTGTCATCGGCACCGTCCGCTCCACGGAGAAGGTTGCCGACCTGATTCAAAAGTACCCGGACACATTTGACTGCGTGATTCTGGATGTCACGGACGCCGTCAAGGTGACTGAAAAAGTGAACGAAGCCGCCGCGAAGCACGGCCGCATCGATGTTTATGTGAGCAACGCCGGCTACGGCCTCTTTGGGGCAGCTGAAGAACTGTCCCTTGATGAAATCGACCGCATCCTCAACACGAATCTGCGTGGTTCGATCGCCTTCATCCGCGCCGCGATCCCGCATCTGCGCAAACAGGGCGGCGGACGAATCATCCAGATATCGTCCTACGGCGGACAGGTCGCCTACCCCGGAAATTCTCTCTACCACGCCACCAAGTTCGGCATTGAAGGTTTCTGTGAATCCGTTGCCCAGGAGGTCGCCCCCTTCGGGATTGACGTTACCATCGTCGAACCGGGCGGAGCGCGCACGGAATTCCGTTACGGTTCGGCCCGCGTTGCCAAACTGATGCCGGAGTATGACGGCTCCGCGACGCATGCGTTCCTGAAGATGCTGGATCCGAAAAACGGACTGGCTCCGGGAGACCCCGCCAAGATGGCCGCACGCATCATTGAATCCGCGGAAACCGAGAAACCCCTTTTGCACATGGTGCTCGGGTCTCAGGCTCTGAAGGCTACGATCGCTACGCTCCAAAAGCGCCTTGCCGAATACGAAACGGAGACGGAACTGGCGGCTTCTACGGACATCGTCGAGTAATCCAGGACCCTGGTTTCACAATTGCCAGGGGAAACCGGCTCTGACCTCTGCGGGGGCCTTAAACGCGGAACTTCTTTCCGGACCTCCTATGTTCATAGCTCCTCATAGGAAATATGGTTTTTCTGATAGCTGCTATCAGAATCTATTAAGAGCCGATCCAATACCGCGAAAAAAAGAAGCGCGCCTCGCAGGCGCGCTTCTTTTTCTGTTACTGAAGGAAGGTCAAAGGGAGAGAAAAGCGCTGTCCTTCAGAGGAGGAACATCAGCCGGAAACTGATCCGGTTCCTCACGCGGCCTGGAATGACCAGACTCAAGAGGGTGCCGCGGGAGGAACCGGGAGAGAGATCTGAGCAGCTGCTGTTCTGGAATTGTGTTCTCAGCTGTCAGCGATCAGATCCTGGCTGAAGACCGGCTTACTTCTGAGCCGGACGGTTGTGGCCGAAGAAGCGGAGATAACCCAGATCCTTCGCCTTGCCGGTGAGGCGCTCGAGGATCTTACGCATGATCGCGGTCTTCTCACCCTTGTCCTTGATGATGCGGATGGGGCCTGAAGCGATAGCGGAGACGAAGTCAACGGAAAGCTTCGGCTGATTCGTACGGTCCTGAGCGATCCAGCAGATCGAGCCGCGGGGGTTCTGCTGAATGTCGGCGTTCCGGCGGCCGTCGCCCATGCCAGCGCCGTGGAAGTAGATCTTCCCGTCCAGCAGAATCGGAGTGATCGGCACACCGTAGGGTTCACCGGTGCCGTCTGCGAGCGACAGCACAGCGTGATCCGTGCGGCGGATGACGTCGAGCGTCTCTTCACGCGTCAGAGCGAACTTCTGGTTCCGCATCGGCATGTCTTTCGTGTTCTTCGCGGGATCCAGGGCGAAAGCGGAATTGGCGGCAGGAGCGAGAACGGCAAGAGCGGCAATGCTCATCAGGCTGCGGCGGGAAAGATTGGTCATTTTTATTCTCTCCAAATGGTTTCAGGTATTTAGCGGAGGAGTGTTCTCCTTCCGCCTGAGTCCAATGTAGGAAAAACACTTCCGTTCCTCAAACCTGAGGCTTATGATAGAGTGCTGAAAAGATCGATATCAGTTCCTCTTTTATCGATAGGAGAAGAGTGCCATGGCAGAGGACCGCAGACGCCCGCCGAAATTCAGCACGGAAACCCGGAAGAGTGACCCGAGACGCACAAACGACGAGAATTTCGCGTCCTTCATGGGGTTTCTCGATGAGCGGTTTTATGACGTCGACCGTCACGCCTGCCGTGTGAAAAAGGGCGTCCGCTCGTACACCTACTCGCTTCACCTCGTGCGGTGCGGGGTGGCGCGCCTTGCCTCGTTCGAAACCGACGCGATGACGCTTCGCTACAGCATCCGGAAGAACCGCTACCACAGCTTCATTAAACTCATGATGCCGACATCCGGCACGTTCACGATCACGGTGAACGGCGTCCGGACCGTGAAGCTTGCGCCGGGCGAAGCCCTGCTCTTTGACCCCACGGAAGACATCACATACGCCGCGGTGAAGGATACGAAGGGGATCTCGCTTCTCGTCGCGAGCAACTACTTCCACGCGCGCACCCGCTTTCAGGCGGCGCTTTTCAAGGTGCTCCCGATCCTCGGGAAAACGGCGCGCGAGCGCTGTTTCCTCACGGTGCTCCGGGCTGTGCACGATTACCTGGGCGAAATGACGCCGGAAGAAGCGGAAGACTACTGCGATACGCTCTCCGCTGCCCTTCGCCCTGTGCTTTCTGAAAGCTTCTCGGGGAACGACAAATCTTTCGCGACACACCAGGATTTCCTTCGAGCCTGCGCGGTCGACGCGATGTATAAGCACATCGCGGATCCCGAAGTCCGCGCGGACGACATCGCGCGCGAAGTCGGGGTCTCCTCCCGCTATCTCTCGGATCTCTTCCGGAAGACCGGGAATTCCGTCATGAACCGGCTTCTCGCGCTGCGGCTCGAACGCGCCTCAACGCAGCTCCGAGACGCGGCCTCCAAAGCTTTCACAATCGAAGAGATCGCGAAAAACAATGGCTTCGCGAGCCTCACGCACTTCGGACGGGTATTCAAAAAAACGTACGGCGCGACACCAAGCGAATGGCGGAATGCCGAAACCGTCGATACCAGCTTCTCAAAAGATCGAAAGGATGGGGAGTCCTGAAACGGACGCGCTTCTGGTGCAGCGGAAACCGTACCTCAAGCGATGGTTTCCGCTTGATTTTTATCGGTACGCTTTCCGTTATATCGGGATTGACCTCACAAAGACCCCCATATCTTGCGGTTTCCGGTGGATTTCCGTGATTTCTCGGATTCCGATTGTTCTCTCCTGCAGCAGCTGAGAGAGAAAGCCCCCCTCAGTTTCATGAAGATCCCCGGTTCCCGGGCGTCTTCAGGAGTTTTCTGCCTTTTTTCGCTGTTATAACGTTTACCGTACCCAACGAGGGAAAACCGCTGTTTTCTTCCTCTTTTTCTGATAGCAGCTGATAGTTCCTCATAGGAACTCATAGGAACTATCAGAAACTCATAGAAAAAAGAGAATTTCAAAGATTTGAAGAGCAATGATCGCGGGATCGGCGGGGTTCCAGAGGCTCCGCCCCTCGGATTTCCGCTTTCCAGATATAACGGATACCGTACCTGAGACGCATCAACCCTTGAGGAGATCCCCGGCGGCCGGGCGTCTTAAAGCGGTCAGGTAAACGTTGGTCATGCGTCTGAAAGCGGGATCCGCAGGAGTGGAAACACCCCCAGGGCACGCGAGTCTCCCCGCCTTCCCTCTCTCCCTCCTCTCCGCTTTTCTCTAGGCATTAAAAAAGCGACCCGCTTTTTACACGGATCACTTTTCTCAGTTCTTCCCCGGCCTCCCCTTCAGGCCGGGATCAGGCAGGTCTTAGAGGCTGCCGTTATTGATCACCTTATTCGGGCGGAAGAGGTACTGAAGCGGGGTCGCCACCATATGCATGAGCTTCGTGAACGGGAAGACGATCACGATCAGGAAGCCAAGCAGAATATGGATCTTGTGGATCAGCGAGGTATCGAGCAGGTGGATCCAGCTATCCGGCTTGAAGATGAAGAGACCCTGAGCCCAGTGGTCAATCGTCATGTAGGATTCAAGCGGGCTCTGGCTCGTCACGTAGGTGCCGAGAAGACCGGTGAGAATCTGCACGAAGATCAGCACAACGATCGCCTTATCCGCGAAGCTGCTGCGGACAGAGACGCGCTCGTTCGTGAAGCGGCGGACCATCATGAGAGTGATGCCGGCCAAAGCGACGATGCCGGCTGCGCCGCCCATGATGATGGCGAGAAGCCGCTTCGTCTCGTTGCTCATGAGCCAGATGTACAGGGGCTCAGGAGCGAGCAGACCGAAGATGTGGCCGAAGAACACGCCGATCACGGCAAAGTGAAAGAGCGGGCTGCCCCACTTGATCATCTTGTCGTTCGACAGAAACTGAGTAGAAAGCGCCTGGATCGTCGGGTTCGCGTGGCGGATACGCCAGATGAGACCCGCGATGAAGATGCCGAACGCGACGTACGGCAGGAAAGCGAACAAGACGCTGTAGATCCACGCGGTGGTGGCTGAAATTTGCTGTTCCATTTCAATTGTCCTCTGCTCGGATGGCAATCTTTTCCGTGGTCACCAGTCGGGGTGCCGCACCGGAAAGCGTCCGGAGAATAGTGATGAGCGGTGCGTAAGGGCGCTTCCGGTCGATGAAGCGGCGTTCCATCATGCGAAGGACACCGCCCACCTCGGCGAGAACCCGCTTGGCGTCCTCTTCAGTCGGCTGCGCCGACACGAATTCGAGGAAGAGCGGGACGTAGTCCGGAAGCTCAGAGGCGCTGCAGTCCATGCCGCTTGCAGCGTAGCTCTCGCGAAGGTCCTCCATCGCCTGACCCCGGTCACGGTTCGTGCCGTAGACGAAGTCAAAGAGATAGAGGCTCTCGGCGGAGTTTGAGTCAAAGAGACTCGAATACTCCGCCTGCCATTCGCGAAGCGACTTAAAACCCCTGGCCCAGGAGAGGAAGGTGCCGAGCGGCGACTCGGGACCCGTTTCCGTGATCCCTTCCGCCTTAACGAGCGGCTCCACTTCTCCCAGGTTTTCCCACAGCTCCTGCTCGGGATAATCGAGAAGAGATGAGAGAATTCGGTAGGTTTTGATCATACGATCGCCTCTTTAGAGGCCTCCGAAGAGACCGTTTTCCTTATCTTCACCTTCAAAACCGAGACCGGTGCGGAGAGCGAAGAGTTCCGCTTCCTCACGGACCGCGGGAGCCGTCGGGATCACGAAGCGATCCTTGTAGTCGGCGATCGCGAGGAGCTTATACATCGCGGTGAGTTCCTCAGGCGTGACACCGGCCTTTTCGAGGATGTCCGGAGAGATCTCGTCGCCGAGCGTCTTCCCGCGCATGTAGATACGGAGCGCGACGAGCTTCCCGAGGGCTTCACGGATCACCTTCTGGTCACCGGCGGTGAGGAGGCGGGCGAGGTACTCAAGCGGAATACGCATGTCGTCGATGCCGGCGAAGAACTGCTCCGGCACGTCCTGGTGGCCGAGCGGAGAGAGCGGCGGAACGTACCACACCATCGGGAGCGTCCGGTATTCCGGATGCAGCGGGAAGGCGATCTTCCACTCCTTCATGAGCTTATAGGTCGGAGAGTTCTGGGCCGCGTCGATGAAGTTCTGCGACACACCGTCGCGGAGCGCGGCACGCTGCACTTCAGGATCGAACGGGTCGAGAATCAGGTCGAGCTGACGCTCATAGAGTTCGTTCTCGGGAGCGGCGGAGTAAGCCTCGATCTTCTCAGCGTCGAACAGCACGACACCGAGGTAGCGGACACGGCCGACGCAGGATTCGCTGCAGATCGTCGGTTCGCCGGACTCGATACGCGGGTAGCAGAAGATGCACTTCTCGGACTTGTTGCGGGCCGGGTTGAAGTTGATCTTCTTGTACGGGCAGGCGGAGATGCACTGACGCCAGCCGCGGCACTTATCCTGATCGATCAGCACCACGCCATCTTCGCTGCGCTTATAGATCGCGCCGCTCGGGCAGGAGGCCGCGCAGGACGGATGCAGGCAGTGCTCGCAGAGACGCGGCAGATAGAACATGAAGGAGGCTTCGAACTCTTCGTAGCCCACGGTGTCCGTGCCCTTGAGGTTCGGGTCAGCGGAACGGGCGGCGAAGGGGCCGGCGAGGTTATCTTCCCAGTTCGGGCCGTCTTCGACCTTGTCCATCCGCTTCCCGGTCGCGATCGAGTACGGACGCGCGGTCGGGGCGGTCTTGCGGCGGAGGCTCTGCTTCAGGGTGTCGAAGTCGAACGTGAAGGGTTCGTAGTAATCCTTCACTTCCGGCTGACGCGGGGAGCTGAAGAGCTTGCCAAGGATCGTCGGACGGCTGCCGTGACGCAGCACCGCCTTCCCGTCCTTCACTTCCCAGCCGCCCTGCCACTTCTCCTGGTCTTCCCACTTCTTCGGGTAACCAATGCCGGGCTTCGTTTCGACGTTATTGAACCAGGCGTATTCCATACCCTTGCGGCTGGTCCAGACGTTCTTGCAAGTGACCGAGCAGGTGAGGCAGCCGATGCACTTGTCAAGGTTGATCACCATGCAGATCTGTGCTTGTACTTTCATGGTTTGTCCTTATTCTCTAAATGGTTCTCAGGTATCGGCTTACCACTCGACATGGTCGAGACGGCGCAGCAGCACAAACTCATCGCGGTTCGCGCCGATCGTGCCCATGTAGTTCAGCGCGAAGGAGAACTGGGCATAGCCGCCGGCCATATGGGTCGGCTTCGGGCAGATGCGCGAGATCGAGTTGTGGAGACCGCCGCGCTTGCCCGTCGTCGGGGAGAGCGGGACGTTCACGGTACGGCCCTGGTTGTGATACATGTAGACCGCGCCTTCCGGGATACGCTGCGAAATGCAGGCACGGGCGATCGTCGAGCCATTCATGTTCACGGCTTCAATCCAGTCGTTGTCCTTCAGGTCGAGCTTCGCCGCGTCCGTTTCGCTGATCCAGATCACCGGGCCGCCTCGGCCGAGCGTCAGCATCACGAGGTTATCGGACCAGGTGGAGTGCGTCGTCCACTTGTTATGCGGGGTGAGGAGGTTCAGCGCGAGCGTCTTATCCTTGATGCCGAGCTTTTCCTTCATGCCGTCGATCTCGTGCTTCGCGAGCGGCGGCTTGTACCCCACAAAGCCTTCACCGAAGTCAAGCATCCAGGTGTGGTCGAGGTAGAAGCTCTGGCGGCCCGTAATGGTGCGCCACGGCATCAGGTTGTGGACATTCACGTAGTTCGCCGTGTAAGCGACACCGCGGTCCGAAATACCCGTCCAGATCGGGGTATTGAGCGAACGGCGGGGCTGCTGCACGAGGTCGTCATACGTGTAGCGGGTGGAGCCCGTGCCCTTCATCATTTCTTCTTCGAACGGCATGCCGGTGAGCTTCTCAAGGCCCTTCCAGGCACGGCGTCCAGCGGCGCCGTTACCGGCCGGGTCAAACGCGAGAATCATGTTGACCGCGTTGATGTCGGTATCAAGCTTCGGAGCGCCCTTCGCGAAGCCCTCTTCCACGCGGCCATTCAGGTCGCCGAGGGTTTCGTAGTCTTCGCCCGTCTTCCAGGCGATCTGGTGCGGCGCGACGCCCTTATCGCGGAGCAGCGGGCCGACAGCCGTGAACATGTCGTAAAGGTGCGGATAGTCGCGCTTCACTACCGTGAGGTTACCCATGGTGACGCCCGGGATCGGGGTCTTGCCTTCGGTTCTCCAGTCAACCGGCTCCATCGGAGCGGCGGGCGAGTCGTGGGCGAGCGGGGACATCATGATGTCTTCCTCAACGCCGAGGTGACCCACGCAGAGCTTCGAGAACGTACGGGCGAGATCCTTGAAGATGCGCCAGTCGGTGCGGGCTTCCCACGCCGGATCCACGGCCTTCGAGAACGGGTGGAGGAAGCAGTGCATGTCGGTCGAGCTCATGTCCGCCTTTTCGTACCAGGTGGCGGCCGGGAGCACGATATCCGAGTAGAGACCGGAGGTCGTCATGCGGAAGTCGATCGTCGTCACGAGATCGAGCTTCCCGACCGTGTCTTCGCTCTTCCACTTCGTGAAGAGCGGCAGCTCCTCACCCATCTGCTCAATGTTGTCACCGAGAACGCCGTTCTCGCTGCCGAGCAGATGCTTCATGAAGTATTCCATGCCCTTCGCGGAGCAGCCGATCAGGTTGGCGCGCCAGATGAAGAGGCACTTCGGGGAATTGCCTTCGCCGTCGATGTCTTCGCTCGCGAGGTGGAGGTTGCCGGAACCGAGCTGGTTCGCGACATAGTCACGCGGGGCGACGCCGGCCGCGTTCGCTTCGCGGACGAGGTCAAGCGGGTTGCGCTCGAATTCCGGCTCCGTCGGCAGCCATCCCATACGCTGAGCGCGGATGTTGCAGTCGACGAGCGACATCTTGTTCCTGTCTTCCTTATGCTTCGCGAGCGGCGAGACGAGGTCACCCGTCTTCACGCGTTCGTAACGCCACTGGTCGGCGTGCATATAGATGAAGCTCGTGGTGTTCATCTGACGGGACGGACGGATCCAGTCGAGACCGAAGGTGAGCTGAGCCCAGCCAACCTGCGGGCGGACCTTTTCCTGACCCACGTAGTGAGACCAGCCGCCGCCATTCACGCCGATCGTGCCGCAGAGCATGAGGAGGTTGATCGCCGCGCGGTACGTCATGTCGGTGTTGAACCACTGGTTCACGCCGGCGCCGATGATGATCATCGACTTGCCGCGGGTCTTCTCAGCGGTCTTCGCGAATTCGCGGGCCACATGCACGACGCGTTCGGAAGGCACACCCGTGATGATTTCCTGCCACTTCGGGGTGCAGGGGAGATCATCCGCGTAGCTGCGGGCGCAGTTCGGATCGTCGTAGCCGTTCTCAACGCCGTAGTTCGCGAGGAGCAGGTCAAACGTCGTCGCGACGAGGACCGTCTTGCCGTTCCCGAGGTCGATGCGGCGGACCGGGATCTTGTGCGAGATCAGGGAGTCGTGAGGCGTGGCAGCGAAGTTCGGGTTCTTGTACTCAGCGCCGCCGAAGTACGGGAAGAGGACTTCCACGACGTCGTCGTGATGATCCTTCTGCGAGAGCTCAGGCGTGAACTTGCGGCCGGTGCGGCAGTCTTCGTTCTTCAGGTTCCACTGACCCTTGCCCGCGTAACGGGTGGTCATCGTGCCGTTCGGGATCACGAGCTGGTCTTCGGTGTCACGGAGAACCGGCGCGAAGTTCGGGCGTTCCTTGTCGTCAAGCCCGAGGTTATCAGCGAAGTCGCCGGCACGGAGCAGACGGCCCGCGGAATACTGACCGTTCGGCTGCTCCTCGAGCTTCACGAGGAACGGGAGGTCGGTGTACTTGCGGACGTACTCGTCAAAGTACGGGGTCGTCCGATCCACGAAGAATTCCTTCAGGATCACGTGACCCATCGCCATGCCGAGCGCGGAGTCCGTGCCCTGCTTCGGAGCAAGCCACACGTCAGCGAACTTCGACGCGTCGGAGTAGTCAGGCGAAATGACGACAACCGGGGTGCCCTTATAGCGCACCTGGGTCATGAAGGGAGAGTCAGGGGTACGCGTCACCGGGACGTTAGAACCCCAGAGCATCAGGAACGCGCTGTTAAACCAGTCCTGGCTTTCGGGCACGTCAGTCTGCTCGCCCCAGGTCTGGGGAGAGGCAGGCGGAAGGTCGCAGTAGAAATCGTAGAAGGAGAGCGACGTGCCGCCGAGCAGCGACAGGTAGCGGATACCGGCGGCGTAAGACACCTGCGAGAACGCGGGAATCGGGGTGAAACCGGCGTTGCGGTCCGGACCGTACTTCTTCGTGGTCCAGATGTTCGCGGCAGCCATGATTTCGTAGGCCGTATTCCAGTCCATGCGGACAAAGCCGCCCAGACCGCGGACCTTCTTATAGGACTTAGCCTTTTCCTTATCGGAGACGATTGAACCCCAGGCCTTCACCGGGTCCTTTTCCTTCGCCTTTTCCCAGAGCTCGAGCAGCTCGCGGCGGATCATCGGGTGCTTCACGCGGCCCGAGTTATAGAGATACCAGGAATAAGAAGCGCCACGCGGGCAGCCGCGCGGCTCATGATTCGGCATATCGGGGCCGTTATCCGGGTAATCGGTCGCCTGGATTTCCCAGGTCACGATTCCCTTCTTAACGAAGATTTTCCAGGAACACGAACCGGTACAGTTCACGCCATGCGTGGAACGGACCACTTTATCGTGCTGCCAGCGATTGCGATAAAACTTTTCCCAGGCACGCGCGGCGTGATCCTGGGCGCTGAAGTAGCGAAGATTGGAAAAGGCATCAGTCATTTTTTTGTTCTCCTGAAGGTTCCGGCACTGCGGGCTGCGACGTCCCGTTTGACGCGTGCCGGAACCGATGGGGGTGGTTTTCAGGCTATTAGTTGGCCTTACGCATCATGCCGAGCCAGTTAAGCACGATGTTTGCAATTGCAAAGAGAGTGAAGACAAGGAAACCGAGACCGTAGCCGGCGTTGCCGTAAGCGGTAACGACAGCGGCGAGGATGATCGGGAAAACGAAGCCGCCGAAAGCACCGAGACCGCCGACCCAGCCGGAGGCACCGCCGACCGACTTAGCCACGTAGACCGGTACGAGCTTCATCACAGCGGCGTTATTGAAGCCGAAGGCGACAGCGATCACGATCGTGATGAGGAAGGTGCCGAACCACGGGAGGTTGAGGTTCATCAGGGCGCAGGAGATAGCGACGACGAGAGCGCCGATGCAGACCTTCTGACCGCCGACCTTGTCAGCGAACTTGCCGCCCGGGACGCGCATCAGAGCCGCGAGAATCGAGAAGATAGCGGTAAGAGCGCCAGCCGTGATCGGCTCCAGACCCTGGGCACGGGTCCAGTAGGTGGGGAACCAGGCGGTAAGAGCCATGAATCCACCGAATGTTGTGAAGTAGGTGAGAACGAGGAGCCAGGTCTGCGGAATGCCGGCAGAAATCTTGAGAGACTCAACAATGTTCCCGGTCGGGAAAAGTTCCTCGTCGTGCTCAACCGCGGCCTTCTTCGCTTCCTCGTGGGAAACGCCGTGGTTACGGAGCTGGAAGTACGGGGCATTGCAGGAGATCACCGCGTAGAGAATGCCGCCGATGATGAGAACCGCCGTGAGGACGTGGTAGGCGTTCACGAAGCCGATACCCTTAAGGAGCAGCGGCAGACAGAAAGCGAGGACACCGGCAGAGGCCGTGCCGAGACCGCCGAAGACACCGAGGGCGAAGCCCTGGTCCTTCTTGCGGAACCAGTAAGAGATCTAGCTCACGCCGACCGAGAAGGTCGCGATACCGCAGCCCGCGAGGCAGCCGAGGAGCAGGATCACCGGGTAGAGACCGGCCATGTTCTCAGGGAAGCGCGTGGAGAAGAGGATCGAAAGACCGATCAGGCCAATCGCGGAGCAAAGCATGAGGAAGTTGAAAGACTTCCGGCCGCCGTTCACGTCAACAGACGCGCCGAACGGAATACGAAGAAGAGAGCCCGAAAGCGACGGGACGGCAACGAGAAGACCCACTTCCGCCGGGGTAAGACCCATAACATCCGTCAGGGCCTTAGCGGTCGGTCCGAAAAGGGAAATCGACATCGCGCCAAAGAAGAAGCCAAGGGTTGCTGCAAGAAGGGCCCGGTTGGGGGACCCGATCAGCTGAAAGTTTTCTTTGCTCATATCTGATTGGTTTTTATAGCGAAGCGTCCGGAGCGGAACCGCGAGGAGTTCCAGATTCAGCCGAGATCAGACGCTTCATGTGTGTTTTTGGGGAAATCGCCCTTCTTTACTCAAAGCCCCTGTTTTCAAGGGTTTCGCGCAAAGAGTAAAAAACCCCTAAATCCCCTGATTTATTTGGGAATTAGGGCACTTCATGGAACGCCTGCATTCTAAGTAACGGCTATTGGCTACGAAATATGGAGAACGGGCTAATCCGTCCCCACCCTCTCACAGCCGGATGACTAGTCCCCTACACGAAAGGGTGTACCCATTTCATACAGGTATACGCCTATTATTTCTTTAAATACAATTATTTAATAAAACTGCCCCCTCGGTCCCGGATAACGCCGTTACTACCTACTTTTTAAAGTTGTAGAACAAATGCATCTTTTTATTCAGCCTTAAACCTGAGCCTGAAAGACTCATATCAAAGATGCCCAATCCACCGAAGTGACTATCTGACAGAGTCCACTTCGGAGTAGCTTAGGGAAAGCCATAACTACCTAGCCCGTTTTTAGCATCCCATGGACATGGGGGTGCCGCTTCACGGGACAAAAAATAGTGGTAAAGAGCACCATCTTTATCTATCCCTCGCGAAGCCCCGATTCTGCAGGGTTCCGGAAGGTATCTGGTTTCATCGCCCGTCTTCAGATCATTCGGGCGGCTGATCCCTTAGCCATTCCGGTGTCACCTTTATCAGCTACAGCCATGGGCTGACGGACGTTGTTTTTCTGCGTATCTGTGTGTCGGAAATTTCTGCCTCAGCCTGCCATTTCGTATGGCAAAGCTTAAGATTTACTATTTGATTTCCTCAAAACCCGGAAACACGGAGGATCCTTCCCTTGGCTTCCTACTTCATCATCCTGATCGGCATCGGACTGATTGCGGGAACTTACATCGCGAATAAGGCGAGCAGTAAGAAAACTAAGACTCCGGCTGACACCAGCGGAATCCACGCTGTCAAAGGCTGCAGCTCGACATTGCTCCTCGCGGGGAGCGCGGTCGTGCTGGGACTCGTGCTTCTTGCACTTATATTTCTCGCATAAGTATATGAAGTGATTCTTAATTAGATTCGCTTTGAGAGGCTTTTCAAAAAAATTTTATGAGTTCCTGATAGGCTTTCAGAAAGATCTATCAGAAGCTCATAGCTGCTAATAGAAATTATTGAGGCTCTATTAGAGAGTCAGTTCCTTTCCTCAGGGGCTGATTCCAGCCCATTCGCTTTATTCAGATACTGGAGCATGAGAGCGAGCTTCCCCGGCGTGCTGATCCGGAGCTTCTTATAAATGCTCGCCTTGTGATTCTCAATCGTTTTCACGCTGAGCCCCAGGCGCTCAGCAATCACGTGGTTCTCAAGCCCTGAGGCGATAAACACGGCGATTCCCCGCTCCCGATCGGTGAGACTCGCGTAAGCCGGCTCACAGTCTTTCGGCGAGAATCCCAGCTTCCGCGCGTAATAGTCCTCCGTCACCGCGCGGCGCACAGTGCTGAGAAACACCTCCGGATCGATCGGCTTCTGAAGGAAATCAAAGGCGCCGACCTTCATCGTGTGAACGGCTATATCGATCGAGCCGTGCGCCGACAGAAAAATAATCGGAAGGCGGATGCCGCGCCTCGCCATTTCTTCCTGCAGCTCGACGCCGGTCATCCCGGGCATCCGGATATCGAGGACAAGGCAGCCGACGTCACTCGGCATATCCTCAATCAGAAAATCCCGGGCAGAGGTCCAGCTCCTCACCTGCCAGCCGTCCTGCCTGAGAATGAAGGAAGCGGATTTGATAATAGAGAGATCGTCATCCACGAGTCTCACCACCGCGTTTCTCAGATCAGGCTTCATCATGCGTTCTCCTCAGGAAGCGAAATCACGACTCGCAGCCCCGTAGGGTCCGCGCGCTCAAACCGGACTGTCCCGTTATGCTCTTCCACCAGCATCCGGACAATCGAGAGACCGAGTCCCAGCCCCTCAGGCTTTTCAGACTGCAGCACGGTTTCCGACAGACGGCGCATCGATTCGTCAGACAGCACCGGTCCGTTATCTTCCACGCAGAGCTCTGCCCGGTTCCCGTTTTCCCGGACGGTGATGGTCACCTCAACCTTTTTCTCCGGGTCTGTCTGAGCCTGGAGCGAATTCCGCAGAAGGTTCACCACCACAAGCTCAAGCTCCATCGCTTTCGCGGTCACCCAGATCGGAGATTGAGGCGCCTCGATCCGGATTTCGTGGCGCCGGCCGGAGACGGAGGTTTTCTCAAAAGAGGACACCGCCTGACGGACGATCGACACGAGATCCTGCCTTGTCCCCTCTTTCCGCTTTGACTTGACGTACTCGCACACCTTTTCGACGATCCCATACGCGCGGCTGAATTCCTCATTGATCGAGCCGAGGAGCTCCAGAATCTGCTTTTTCATCGCGGGCGCGATTTCGGCTCCCGGTTTGCTCACGAGACGCTTCAGCCCGAAAACGTAAAAGGAAATGGCGTTCAGAGGCTGCCCCATTTCATGCGCGAAGAGGCTGCTCATCTGCCCCATCGTGCCGATCTTTTCCCAATACTCAATCTGACGCGACGCTTTAAGCGACTCCGCCTGAAGCCGCTTCTGGTCCGCGAGCGCGGCCTGAAGATGGCGGGTCCTTTTCCGTACGAGCCAGCTCACCGTAACGCTGTGAAGAATCAGAAGGACAATCAGCACGGCAATGCCAATGATCCAGTTCTTATATTGAAGAAGGATCGAGCGGATCCCCTCACCCCTGTGATCAAAGGACAGCTCGAACTTTCGGATCACGGCGTCGACAGCGCTGTAATTGGTGACGAGGCCCCATTTCAGGTGATCGCTTGCCGGGGCGGAGAGCAGCGCCCGGGTGACAGCCTGTGCGTCATTCGCTGAGAGGTTCGGGGTCCCGCTGATCACGATCCCTGGGTAGAGCCCGCTAGTCAGCGCGCAATTCAGCTCAACGCTCCCTTTCGGGCTGAGTGTCCGGAGCCAGCTGGTATCCAGGTCTTCAGCCGCCGCGGTCCTCTCAATCTGACAGGCGGGAAGCGCCACCGCGTCCGCGTCCCCCTTCGCGAGGTGATCGAGGAGGCTGGGAACCGACTCCCCCGATTTTTCAATATGGACATACCGGGCTAGCTGCTGCTCCGGCGACCGGAAACTTTTTTCGCTCACCTCGCTCCCGAATTCCCCTAGAACAGCTTCGGTGCCGAAAAAGCCGGACCCATTCTGCAGGAGAACCTTTTTTCCTTTGAGTGAGGGAATATCCGTCAGGTCGGTCCGCGACGATCTCACAATAAAAACCGTGCCGAGAGACCGGTTGGGGTCGCCGTCCTTATCCTGCATGCTGCCCGCGAGGTCCCGGACTCCGGAAAAACCGAGGCGTCTGAAGAATCCGCTTGAAGCGATAAAGAGCGACACCTCGCCTTTATCGAGACTGGATTTCAGCTCCTCGGATGTAGTCCAGACAGTCTTCACCGCGTATTCGGGAAGTCCGGCGGCAATGGCGTCAGAGGATCGGATCACCCAGTCCCGCATAAAGGACGGAACATCCTCCTGATTGATATAGAGCGTGAGGACCGTCTTTTCCTCCGCCGCGGCTGAGGCAAGCTCCGAAACCCCAAGGAGGATTGCCGCGAGGATAGCAACGCCTCTACGCATGCTGCCTCCCCACCGTGTTCCCCACAATCCAACCAAAGATGATGGCTTTCCCAAGCGCGGTGCCGCCGATAAAGGCTTCTCCATGGAAGCCGCCTGTCACTTCTCCCGCGGCGTAGAGCCCGGGGATCACTCTTCCGCCAGCGGTTAAGACAGCTCCCTCCTGATTAATCGCGAGACCGCAGTAGGAACCCATCATTCCGGCGAGCGTCGGAAAAACATAGAACGGAGGCTTAATGATCCTCGAAGGTCTCCCGTACCCGAAGGTGAGTGAATCACGCCCGAAATCCGCGTCGTGTCCGGTTTCCACAAACCGGTTGTAGCGCGTCACGGTCCATGAAAGATTGGATGGATTGAGACCGGCTTTGGCCGCTACCTCATTAATAGAGTCTCCTGAATAGAAGATCACCTGACCATCCGCTCTGACGGGGTGCGCGAGGAGCTTCGCGTCCACCTCCCGGGCCTTCATCTGACGCTGCCGGATTTCCTCATCGAAAACGAAATAGCTCTGGTTATGCTCTTTCTCGAGAGCAATGCGGCCGATATCGGTATAAGGGAGAGACTCGTTCACGAAACGAAGTCCCTGCTGATTCACGATCATCGCGCCCCGATAGCCGACATGTGTAAAGTCACCTATCGTCGCGGGAAAGAGTGAGAAACCGTAAGACGCGTGCAGAAACCGCATATCCCGGAGCCCCGCGTGAAGCGGGAGCGCCATGGAAATGCCGTCACCATCGGCACCGGCCGCGCAGACCCGGACAGCGTTCGACATCGTCGGTCTGCAGCGTCGTACCCAATCGGGGCGTCGGAGAAAACCGCCGGAAGCCAGCACCACCCCATATTTCGCCCTGAGGGTTGCCATGCTCCCGCCTCTTCGGACAACGACCCCTGAGACTCTTCCGCCCTCCGTTTCGAAAGTTACCGCCTGAGTGTTTGAGGCGATAACCGCGCCTGATTTCACCGCTTCAGACCGCAGCTTCTCCATCATGGGAACAATCCGATAGGTATGAGCTCTCGGCATACTGATACCGCTTCCGGTATCAACAGCCACTGGGTTGATTCCGTTTGCGGAGAGCCATTCGTAAACCGGATGGGAAAACTTCAGATAGGCCTTCAGGAGCTCGGGATCATTCCGGTAATTTCCCGTCCGGCGCATGTCTTCATAGAAAAATTCGTCTTTATCCCGAATCCCGCGCGCCGCCTGATAGGGTGTCTCAGAAAAAGCAAACACGCCTTCACTCAGAAGCGCTGCCCCGCCGGTGAATGGGGTCTTTTCAAGAATCAGAACGCGCCGGAGACCATTCATGGAGCTGCGGATCGCGGTCATCAGTCCCGCTATGCCGGCACCAACGATGATGAGATCCCAGGGCTCGGTCCGAAGCCTGTCTAAGCCAGAGGAAAAAACGCGCTGAGGCATAGAACCCGACGTCTCTGCGGATAACAGCGCCGCGCCAAGCAGCAGATTTCGCCGGGAAAGTTTCATGGTCTTTTGGATTTCCTGTCAGTTAGTGCTGAAGTGAAATTATAGAAATAACGTTCTGATAAAAATCCCTGAATTTCTCTCTACTTGCCACCGGTCAACTCCCCTAGGGGAGCCGTTTTTTAGAGTCGAAAACATAAGGAAAAACGTTTTAGACATTGATTTGGAGAGGAAAATATCATGGCAAACGTATCACGCCGTAAGCTTCTTGAAGGCAGTATCGGTGCTGGTCTGGCAGGTCTTGCTCTGCCGGCTGTCGCGGTCCCCGCAAAGAAGCCCCGTCATTGGGATGAAACTTATGATGTTGTCATCCTGGGGGCTGGCGGAGCCGGGCTTTCAGCTGCCTGTGCTGCCCGTGAGCAGAATCTGAAAACCATCGTGTTGGAAAAGAACGGATTCCCCGGAGGATCCTCGTTAATTTGTACAGCCATGTTTTCGGTCGCGGGAACGGATTTCCAAAAAGAAAATCACGTTACGAATGACTCTGAATCCCGGTATGAAGCCGATATGCTGAAGCTGGGAGGCAATTTCAATGATCCGGCAGTGGTTCATGCCTTTGTTCACGCCGCGAAAGTTCAGTATGACTGGATGCGGAAAATTGGCCTGAAACCGAGATCGCTGGCGCTCGGCGGCGGGATGACTCGTCCTCGCGGCCATGTTTTCAATCCCCCGCAGGTGATCGACACTCTTCATCGCTACGCCACTCAGCATGGAGCCGTGATCCGCTGCAATACTCCTGCTCAGCATCTTGTATGGGACGAAAATCTCCGTCGCGTAACGGGAGTTCTGACTAAAGATCAGTCAGGAAAAGTTCGCGCGATCAAAGCAACACGGGGCGTCATTATCGCTACAGGCGGCTTTGCCAGGTCAAAGAAAGTTCTTCAGAAATTCAATCCCTACCTGACAAACTGCGACGTGCTCTCCGCCAGCGGTTCAACCGGTGACGGACTGCTTATGGCGCTTGAGCTGGGCGCCGATTTCCGGGATACCGCTTTTATTAAAGACACCTATGGCTCAAAACCCGGCATTACTTCATCGAAAGAGTCCACGACCATCTTTTACAGCGGCGCCATCATCGTGAATAAGGACGGCAAACGCTTCGTTGATGAATCTCAGACCTATAAAACTCTGTCCGACGCCGCACTGAAGCAGCCAAAGGGAGCCTCGTACATTGTTTTTGATTCCAACATCCTGACTGCCGGTCTTAAGGAACCTCAGGGGCGCGAACTCTTTGAGATGATTCCAAAGGGAAAGATCCCGCCCTATGTGTTCTCTGGCTCAACCGTGGAAGAGGTCGCCAAGAAAGCAGGCATCGATTCTTCCGGACTGGCTGAAACGGTCAGGAAATACAACCGCGACGCAGAAACCGGAACCGACAGCGAATTTGGCCGGAAGTCTCTGGCTTCCGGTTTAGGAAAACTCGTCAAGATAGAAAAGGGACCGTTCTATGTTTTCCCTGCTTCAAGCGTGCTTTATGGAACGTACTGCGGTATCCGGATCAATCCGAAGGCTCAGGTTGTCGATGTCTTCGACAACATCATTCCGGGGCTCTACGCCGCGGGGGAAGCAACGGGTGGCGTGCACGGGTCCAACTACATGAGCGGATCGGGTTATGCCAAAGCACTTTCTTTCGGAAGGTTGGCCGCAACAATGATTGCCAAAGAAAAATAGTTTCTTAAAACAATAAAAACAGTTCATCTCTCCTCAAAACTTGAGCCTTCAGTCGTTTCTGAGGGCTCTTTTCTTTGATCTCCTTTATCTGTTTAGACCGCGCCGAATTGCCGTTCGTCAACTCCCCTAGGGGAGCCGATTTTTAGAGTCAGAAATATAAGAAAACGCTTTTGAAGTCTTTTTTTGGAGAGGAAATCAAAATGTCGAATGTATCCCGCCGCAAGCTTCTTGAAGGCAGTATCGGTGCTGGTCTGGCAGGTCTTGCCCTGCCGGCTGTAGCGGTTCCCGCGAATAAACCCCGTCATTGGGATGCAACCTATGACGTTGTCATCCTGGGAGCAGGCGGAGCCGGACTTTCCGCAGCCTGCGCCGCCTGTGAACAGAATCTGAAAACCATCGTTCTTGAAAAAAATGGATTCCCCGGCGGATCGTCTCTGATCTGCACGTCTATGTACGCGGTCGCGGGTACAGATTTCCAGAAGGAACACAACGTCACCAAAGATTCTGAAGCTCTTTTCGAATCGGACATGATGAAGCTCGGCGAAAACTTCAATGATCCTGCTGTCGTCCACGCGTTTGTCCACGCATCGAAAGTGCAGTACGACTGGATGCAGAAAGTGGGACTGAAGCCAAGGGAATTGGCGGTCGGCGCCGGAATGAGCCAGCCTCGTGGACATGTATTTACGGCCCAGAAGGTTATTGAGACGATGTACGGCTATGCTGGGAAGCACGGTGCCGCGTTCAGGTTCAATATGCCGGCCAAGCATCTGGTGTGGGATGCCGACACTCACCGTGTCGTTGGCGTGATTGCCGCCGGGAAGGATGGCAAAGAACATGCCTATCAGGCTAAACGAGGCGTGATTATCGCGACCGGCGGTTTTGCCCGTTCTCCCAAAGTTCTAAAGAAGTTCAATCCCTACCTCACTAACTGTGACGTACTCTCCGCCAGCGGATCTACCGGGGACGGACTCCTGATGGCGCTGGAGCTCGGTGCTGACTTCCGGGACACCGCCTTTATCAAGGCGACGTATGGATCTAAACCCGGACTGACCTCGGTCACGGAATCAACGACGATCTATTACAGCGGCGCCATCATCGTGAATAAGGCCGGTCAGCGATTCGTTGATGAATCCCAGACTTATATGACGCTCTCCGATGCCGCTCTTAAGCAGCCCAAGGGAGCTTCCTACATTGTCTTTGATTCCAACATTCTGAATGCCGCAATGAAAGAACCTCAGGGACGGGAACTCTTTGAGATGATTCCCAAAGGCAAAATCCCTCCTATGTCTTCGCGGGCAACACGCTTGAAGAGGCGGCCACCAAAGCGGGCATCGATCCTAAAGCGCTGACGGCAACGGTGATTAAATACAACCGCGATGTCGATAAAGGAGCTGACAGTGAATTCGGCCGGAAATCCCTGGCTTCCGGAATCGGAAAACTCGTAAAGGTTGAGAAGGGCCCCTTCTATATCTTCCCCTCCTCCAGCGTCCTCTTTGGAACTTACTGCGGCATCCGCATCAATCAGAAAGCTCAGGTGGTCGATGTCTTTGATAAGGTCATCCCGGGTCTTTACGCTGCTGGGGAAACAACCGGCGGCATCCATGGGTCCAACTACATGAGTGGATCGGGTTACGCCAAGGCGCTGTCCTTTGGCCGTCTGGCAGCGACCTCAATTGCCGCGTCAAAGTAGCTGAATCGCGAGATCCGATATTTGGATTTATAAAGTCCACAGGTCATTAAACAGGCCTGTGGATTTTTTATTATTTCCTAATAGCTTTTATTATTTCCTATTAGGAACTCATATTTTCTTATTAATTTCTATCATAAAAAAGCCCCGAACCGGCAATGCCGGAATCCAGGGCTATCGGACAGTCTCGGTCAGCGAACCGTCAGAGGCGGTCACGGTACGGGAGCGTCAGGAATTCAAAGCCAGTACCAAACTTTCTCACGCGGCCGATTCCCGGGAACGGCAGATGACCGCCCGCGAGGAGATGCGTTGAATCCGCGAGTTCCGTGAAGAGATCGATACGTTCCGCCGCGGCGCGCTTCGGGTCCATGTCGTAGCGGGCGGAAATCGTGGGATCTGCGAACTGGACCGCTGCCACGTGAGCGACGTCACCGGCGAACACGATCTCACCCTGCTCCGTGTCGAGCACAAAGAACGCGTGACCCGGCGTATGACCCGGATGGAATTCCGCGGAGAAGTCACCGAAAAGCGTTTCCGCCTTATCGATCAGTTTCAGGTGACCGGCTTCCTCGTACGGGGCGAAGAACTCAGCCGTAGTCTTCCGGGTTTCCTCAGGAACGCCCTCACCCGTGAAGAACTCGTAATCCGTCTTCGGAACCCAGACCTTCGCTTTCGGGAACGCGGCTTCACCGTTATGCGTAAGACCTGAAATGTGATCCGGATGGCAATGCGTAATCAGGACGTCCGTGATCGAAGTCGGTTTCACTTCGGAGAAAAGCCGCGTAAGAGCGAGCCCCTTTCCAATCCCGTAGCCCGTATCAATCACAACCGAACGGCGGCCGCTCTTGATATGGAAGACGTTGACGTAATGCTCGAGCGTATCCGGGGTCTGGCAGCTCTGACGAACCAATTCCTCAATACGTTCTTTAGACGCGAGAGAAAGTCCCGGATCCTGAGCACGGGTGCCGTCAGAAATTGAGGTAACAGTCACATTACCGAACTCGTAATGCCGGATGCCTTCCATGTCCTTTTTATCCATAGTCGTACTTTCCTTCGATTCCGCTCCGAACGGCAGACTGATAGCCGCACCGGCAGCCGCGGCGGCTGAGAGCAGCACACGGCGTGAAAAGGGAGGCTGGCTCATAACACGCTCACTTCAGAGTCTCTAATACGGTGATATTAGACCGGAGAGTAGATGCCGTGAAACTCTGACGGAAAAAAGAATCCTCTCCGTACTCTGATCGCTTTCAGGTGAATTATCAGTTTCTATTATTTGCTATTAAAAACTAATAGATTTTGATAGAAAATATCAGGTTCTATCAGAAGCTATCAGAAAAAACAGAATAAAAAACGATCGTGAAAAAAACGTCATTCACCAGCCCAATACCGGCAAGGCTGCCTAAATCGATCTTCACCAGGACCACGACGCCGGGCGGTTTGCAGAACTGACGAAAAGCCTATTAGCAGCTAATAGGAACTGATAGAAACGCATAGTTTCTAAGAAGAAACTATCAGCCGCTCTTAGAAAGGAGCGTAGCTGCTGTGTTCTGTCAATAAGATTTCCTCACCTTCGCCAAGAAAAGTGCACAAGGATCGAGATTTTCTTCGGGAAGAAAGCTAGGAGGATCAAGAAAAGAGAAGGAACTTTAAGAATTAATCCTGCGACTCGTCGTACGACTAGTTCTTATTCGGGGACTTCCGGAATCCAGGGGTGCAATTCAACAGAAAAAAAAGAAATCCGCACCCTCAACCAAATAAACAAAGAAAAACGATCAGTCCCATGAAAAAAGGCATCTGATCGTCTTTCTGAAGTCTTATCAGATTCTATTAGTTCCTAATAGCATTTATTAGGAACTATCAGAAACGCATAGGATCTCAATAAAAACTATTTGCCGTTTTATTCGGCGTCCTCAACATCGTTCTCAATGTTCTTCAGAACGCGGGCCGGCACACCGTCGACAACGCAGTTATCCGGGACATCTTTCGTGACGACAGCACCCGCCGCCACAACGACGTTGTTCCCGATCGTAATGCCAGGAAGAATCGTCACGTTGCCGCCGATCCAGACGTCATTTCCGATTTTGACGGGCTTCGCGATGCCCATGTGCTTACGGCGGGCAGCGGGAGAGAGAGGATGCCCCACCGACGTGATCAGCGTGTGGGGTCCGATCATCACGTTGTTCCCCATCGTGACAGGCGCGATATCGAGGATCGTGACGTTGTAGTTCGCGAGGAACTCATCACCCACATGAATATTGAGCCCGTTGTCGCAATTGAAGACCGGCAGCACAGTGGGATGCTTGCCGCAGGAACCAAAAAGCTCTCGGACGGCTGCTTCGCGTTCCGCCGCATTCTGCATCGGAATGGCATTCAGCTTCTGGGCGCAGGAAAACGCGTGCAGCTTTCTCCCATCCACTTCCGGATCCATAAAGTCATAAGGGAGCCCCGCGTCGAGCTTCTCAAGTTCAGTCATTGCCATCGAAATTTCTCTCCGATTTCCTGTAACCAATCAACAGCCCCCGATTATAGGAAGAGACGATGTTAGAACTGAGGCTTCCGGAATTTCTATGAGTTCCTGATAGTTCCTAATAGTTTCTGATAGATACGCATAGTTTCTATCAGGTTATATGAAAATAGCGGTACGCCTTGTTTCTGATCGGGGACTCTGGCTTGGCACAAAAATTCACATCCGCCTTTTCATCAAGACACTCCACGGACCGCGTGAGACAGGTACGGTTTCCGTTATATCTGACTTTAAAAGATCGGATGTATACCCTCGACGGCTTCAGCCACGTCAATCGACGAGACGTAGATGAAAATTCCCGATTTTTGGAAGTAAATTTATGATGCAGAAGAATCGCTTGTTTATCGGGTAATTATGTGGTTTTAATAATACCTTTTATGAATAATTAATTAACTTTCTGGTGATTAATTTAAGCAGTTAAAAGAACTTAACATACGCCACTTGACTATGAGCCTTTCCCACTCTCTGAAGCCTCTGCTTTTGCCTCTCACAAACTCTTTCCAAGGCACAGTTTTTTCAATATTATCTTTAGGTAATTATGTTTAGGTAATTTCTTCTAGACCCATACAGACGTAAACAGCACAGGGACCGTCCGCAGGTACGGTAAACGTTATAACTGGCTGACTCCTGACTTCCTCATTAAGGCCAAAACCTATGTACCACCATTCTTTGGTGGACCTGCTGCTTTTCTCCGCTGTCGCTGAAGAGTCCTGTCTTACGCGCGGAGCCAGAAAGGCACATCTCGCGGTTCCAGCGGACCACCCGCTGAAGGATCGGGAGATTGTCGACTTCTCAGAGGCGCTTGAATACGAATTCGTGACGCTCGATCGGAACTTCGCGATGCAGAAGTTCCTCTATGAGAAAGCGGACGAAATCGGTCGCGTCCTGAAGTCACGTCTCGAGGTTGAGGATCCGCTGATTCTGCTCCGCCTCGTGAGCGAGGGGCTCGGTATCGGTGTTCTCAGCCGCAAAGCTTTTACATCGCTCTCAGCGTATGCGAAGGCGGTTCCGGTACGTCTCTCGAACCCCTGGGCTCAGAGAGAACTCCGAATCGCCGTCAACGAGGATCCAGCGCTCCGCGGTCCCTGGACCTCAGCGCTCATCAGCCATCTGACGCGCGACTCGATCGATAACGTTTACCGTACCCAGCTCTTTTGATTCCGTCTATTAATTTCTAATAGGAACTAATAGCTCCTGATAGTTTCTTCATAAAACCTATCAGGAGCTATTTTTCTTACCGATCAAAGCGGGAAAACCTCATACCCGTTGTTCACTCGCTGGAGCGAACCTCGTATCTCAGAAGCCTGAGATTTTCCCTCTCTATGATTTTCTGTTAGTTTTTAATAGATACTATTAGAAACTATCAGTATCCAATAGAAAGTATTGATGTTCTATGAGAAATGGCAGATGACTTTGCACCTGGAGAAGAAACCCAGAATGGGGAAACATCGCTGAGAGAAAAGAGCGGGGAGAGGCCCGACGGCAAAGTGATACGAGGGCGGCAAGAACCGCAAGGAGATTGATTAGCCTGCTATCAGAATCTCATAGAAGCTAATAGCATCTAATAAAACATATTAAATCCTGATAGAAACTCATAGCTTCTATCAGGATTCATGGGTCGAAGGATCGAAGAACGGAATCAGAGTCCGTCTTCCAGAATCTTCACGATCGCGAGGTTGATGATGCCGGAGCGGGTCTGCGCTTTCTTTTCACAGAAGCGATCCAGTTCTTCAAGCAGGGGAACCGGGATCATGAAGGAGCACATCTTTCTCTGAACAGGAGCGTGCTTCTTACGGGCCCGTTCCGCCTTCTGAGGGGCAGCCTTCTGAACGAAATCGCGGATCTGTTCGCGGTTATCAGGCTCTTCTTCAGCCTTCTTCTGTACAGCCGGTTTATTCGTAACGCTAAGATCGATAGACATTGCCGTCTCCTTTGGCTCGTATTTTACTTGGCTAAGACCGTCTGATTCACAAGATGGCGGACTTCAGCGCACGCCTTCTCGTTTCTCGGCTTCATCTCGTAGACAGAGAGGCCGTGATTTCCAGCCTCCTCAAACACGACACGCGTGGTGAGCTTCGCGTCCACGTATTTGATGTCATCAAGGCTCCGCAGGAACTGCACCACCTCATGATCATTCTTCGTCATGCGGGTATGCGCCTGGGAGATGAAGACGTAGGCCTTGAACTTCGCGCCAGCCTCTTCACGAGCCTTCTGAATGACGTCGCGGATGTTAAGCGTGAAAGCGAGAAGGTCGAGTCCGGTCGGACGGCACGGAATGAGGAGCGTGTCGCAGATTGCCATGGAGGCGCGGAGAGCATCCGTCTCACGGCCGCCAACGTCAATCACCACATATTCGTACTTCTCATTCAGTTTTGGAACGCGGTTCAGGATCTCACGACCATCCGTGATGACCTCGGTTCTCAGTTTCGGAGAAACGAGGTTCTTTTCGCGCGACTGAATCGCGAGATTGGAGGAACCCTGCACGTCCGCGTCAACCAGGCAGACTTTCGCTTTTTTCTGCACCAGCAGGTAAAGCGCTACCTGCAGAGCGGCCGTGGTTTTACCCGTTCCGCCCTTAGTGGATGCAACCGCAATGATCATTCGAGCCCCCAGAAAAATGTTTTTTACGATCTGTGCTGTAGATGTCATTTTCTAATAGATGCTAATAGCATCTATTAGAATTTATAGATGTTATTCATAAATATTAATATTTATTGAATAAATCAAATTGTATGCAAAATCCAAAAGCAGCGCAAACAGAGGCAAAAAAACCTACTTAAACGGACACTTCCTGACAGCCGTTCAAAAGAATCAGAGGTGTCAGTCATTTATCAAAAACTATCAAATTCCGGTACGGTAAACGTTATCGGAGGGAAAAACAGGGGCGATCCGGAAAAACCGGTCAGTACTGTTTGTTTCCTCTGTGGACTCAGAGAGTTGGACACTTTTCTTCAATCATCCCTTCATCTGAAGAAAAAAACGGTTGGGTTCCCGTCTCGGAAGATTAGATATACCGTTTACCGTACCCAAAATTGCATTCAATCCGGATCTTTTCAAACCGGGAAAAAGACCTCTGTTATAACGTCTGCCGTACCCGTTTTGAGGAAGAATCCTGATGTAACGGTTGAGCGTCTCCACAGCCGCTGGACCAAGGTCTGATATAACGGAAACCGTACCTCACTATGTTCCGGAAGAGGGAGTGATCGATAACAGATTCCGAACTCCATTCCAGGTGGGTTTTAAGTCAGATATAACATTCACCGTACCTTGTTACCGCAAAAGAGACATATACCGGTCAAACCCGAAAAAAATGATGTCAAAGCCCTTCAGTTATACCGTTTACCGTACCAACGGGAAGCTTAAATTCCGGTCGACTCGCCTTGTTTCCTGCTTTTATCGGTAACACTTTCCGTACATCAGACAATTGAAATTTCTTAATCAATTTTTGTTTAAAATAAACAGGATGTTAAGAGACACATCTTCAGGTAATGGACAATCTTTGCGATAACGTTTACCGTACCCTGATGACTCTGTCGGTATAACGTTTGCCGTACCCGTTTTTCACTTTTTTCCGATCAAAAAACGGTGCATTTAAATTCGATAGATCGATCCGAGAGGACATATAGAAAAATTTAAAGCCTCTTAAATGAACGCATTTTGCCAGTCTGAAAGCTCCAGATATAACGGAAACCGTACCCTGGACCTTCTGGAGTCGGTTATAACGTTTACCGTACCCGAAAAGAAGGTCTTAAAAACGGACGGCGTTTTTTCTCAGAGTGAGTTCTTTTGCATAAAGTAAGAATCGCTTCAGGACTTTGCGGTGATCTTTGCTATACGGTGTAACTTTGACGATCAACGTTTGCTCTGCAGTGCCGTGTTGAGGACTGAAAGACGTTCAAAAAACCGGTTTTTGATTCACCAAAGTCCGGATTTCACTGTGTCATTCTTCTGCTGACTTCTTAGTAACCTGATTTTTCTTGTTTTTTTATCACTTATAACGGATACCGTACCTATAAAGAGATGAAAGAAAGAGCGGTGTTTCTTTTCTTTTTTCTCTTTACTTTACGGTTTTTGTTTTTCTATCTCATTGAATACACGGTAAAAATATTGAATAACGTTTACCGTACCAATCTCTTTTTCTGCTGTTTTTTCAGTCAGATATAACGGAAACCGTACCCGTTACCACACTTCATTCGGGTTGTCCACAGAAATTTGCCGGAATCCTTTCTTTTCTTAATTTTTATCTTTTTAAAACCTTTTCTATATAGAGGGGCCTTAGAAGCAACGTCTACCGTACCCTTGAGGTAACTTCTGCCGTACCGATCGATAACTTTTCCCGTACTTCACGGATAACAGAGACCGTACTGGGTGTTTTTTCGACTTATCCACAGGCTTTCTGACGTTTTTTGCGGTTCTGAGGTGATTTTTGGAGTGGATGTCTGTTGACAGGTATAACGGAAACTGTACCTTTTTTCTTTCTCGGTTTCTTTTTTTCTATAACGTTTACCGTACCTTAAAGGCGATTTTTTAAGAAAAAGCCGGTGTCTTTGGGTTATCCACAGGCTCTCTTCTTTTCTTAGTTTTTATCTTTTTAAATTCTTTTTCTATATAGAGAGGGGCTAGAAGCAACGTTTACCGTACCCCTGGTGCAGCGTCTGCCGTACCGTTTGATAACGGAAGCCGTACCGCGGCTGTAACTTCTGCCGTATCCGACGCTTTTTTTCGGGTTCGAGGCGAGGGGGCAGATTTCTGAATTTCGGCTGGAATTTTCTTCTCTCAGCTAGTACTATGTAATCGGAAGTGTCACCGTTATGCACAGGTTCCCACCAAAAAAATGAGCGGAAAGGCCATCACCTTTCGGCTCGTTTTGTTTATGGGGATTCGAGTTATAACGTTTACCGTACCTGTCAATTTTCCTTGTGGATCTGGGCTATGGCTGAAAAACCGAAGACAAAATACGTTGAATCGAAGGTTGTTCGCTATTCGAATCCGCTCAATCTCACGTCGTATCACCTGGACCTATTCCAGCTGCGCGTGGTGATGAGCGCGATCGCAAATGTGTCCAACGTTGACGCCATTGATCCGAACAAGACTTACTTCGTGAACGCCACCGACATCATGGCTCTCGGTACCCGAAAGCAGGAGGTGTACGCGGCGCTTCGCAAGGTGTCGGATTCGCTCTTCAACGGATTCGCCACGATTCAGATGCGGTCGATTCAGAATTTCCCGGAACTTCAGGCGGCTTTCAAGAGTTCGTATGACCTCTTCCGGAAGGATCCGACAAAGCCGGTTTTCGAGCGTTTCCACTTCCTCACGTCTGTCACGTACGCGGAAGGGCATGGTCAGATCGGTTTCCGTTTCACCCCCGCCTTTATCCCCTTTGTTCAGAGACTGAAGGAGCAGTTCACTGAGTTCAACCTCATGGAACTCACGGGTCTGCGGAGTGTGTTCGCGATCCGCATCTACACGATGTGCCTTCAGTACCAGAATCATCCGGACCGGACGTTCTTCACGACGTTCGAGGAACTGCGCAATCTCCTTGATTTAAAAGACGCTTATACGCGTTTCGGGAATTTCAAGCAGCGCGTGCTCGACGTCGCTATCCGCCAGATCAACAGCTCGGAATTCACGCGTTTCAGCGTGGAACTTGAGCTGATCCGGGGGGCTCACAACAAGGTGACACAGCTGAAATTCCATCTGTCGCCGAAGAATCATGTGCAGCTCGCGCGGGATGACGATGATTCGAAGAAGTCCCGCCGCCGGAAGACCTCCGTCATGGATTCGCTGGAACTCGATGATCATCAGGCTGTGCTGACCGCGCGCCAGGTTTCGTACTACGCGGATCTGCTTGGCGGCGCGAATGAGACGTACGCGGAGAAGAAAGGCTACAAGTCTCACGAATTCTTTAACTGGCTCCGCGCGAATAAGTTCGCTCCGAAGGGGCATTCGATCGAGGAATTTGTCGAATGGCTGAAACTGCACCTCGCGGAACCCGCTTTTGTGCAGAAAGTCTATGTGCCGTGGCTGAAACAGCTGGGGTTCAAGCCCCGTAAGCCGAAGGTCGACGCGGCTGCGAAGCGGGCGGCCCAGAAAGCGGCGGCTGAACTCGCGGAACAGATGGCAGCTGAGGCCGCCGCAATGGAACCGATTCTCGAGCCCGAAATCGTGGAAGAGACGCCGAAAGTGAAGAAGACCGCGATGAAGAAAACCCGGACCACCAAGGCGAAAACCACTGCCGCGGCGAAGACTGCGAAAACAGCTAAGTCCACTAAAACCACGGCAGCGAAAACCACGAAGAAAGCGGCTACAGCCAAAACCACGGTGAAAGCGGAGACGAAAACCACGAAGACCGCGAAGGCCGTGAAGACCGTCAAAGCGAAAACCACGCGGATCGCGAAAAAGAAGACTGAAGAGTAAAAAGCTCTGAAGCGAAGACCGTCAGAAATCACCTGACGGTCTTTTTTTATCGGAGGAGGTCATGAAGTTCGAGAAGCCGGATTCCAGCGGTTTCCGCGAAATTCCGGGCCTCATCCGTGTACCCAGCGAGGCTCGACGCCGCAAGGTCTGTGCGGCGGTCATCCCGGCCTTTCAGCGCGATTAACGCGAAGCCCCGCAGCGTCGCCTCTCCCACGGGGACCGGATCAGATGACGCGAGCCCGATCAGCCAATCCGATTTCGAGGCGTCTGTCAGGGCGAAAAGGGTACGGGAATCGCTCTGAACCCCTTCCAGCAGCCCGCTTTCCTCCGGCATAAAACGGAGCCTGGAACGGCGTCCCAGACGCGTCAGCGCGTCAGAGGATGCCAGAGCGAGGGGTTCACCGAGAATCGCATTTAAACGCGTTTTAAGCCCGTTGGCACCGTTTCCTGAACCCATGAAGAGGCACCGGTACCAAAGCTTCAGAGCGGGGCTTGAAAGCCGGTAAAGGCCCTTTCTGCCGTCCTTCGGGACACCGCAGGGGAAGATCTTCGTGACGAGACCTGACCGGACGAGACCCGCGAGGTATTTGCCGCATTTCGCCTCGGTTTCACCGATCCAGGCGGCAATCTTTCCCGGGGTATCGCATCCACGAGCGACAGCCGACATGATGGAGTGGTAGATCCGGGGTTCCCGGAACGGGGTTTCGGTCGCGAGGCGCACCGCGAAGTCAAAGACACTGCCTCGGGTGAGGAGACGCGAGAGATTGGCGTCCAGCGTCTCCTCCCGATCGAAGAGCGCGAGAACACCGGGAACGCCGCCAAAAAGCGCCCAGACAGTGAACTGATCGGCTGTCGTCCACCCGGGGAAGAACGCCGGCATATCGCGAAGCGAGAGCCCCGAAAGCTCGATCGTCGTATTCGGAAGGCCGTAAAGCGGGCTCTTGAAGCCGGACACCGTTTCCCGCATCCAGGCGACTCCGCCGCCTGAGAGGATAAGAGGGCAGGGGGAGGGCGTCCGAATGGACTGAAAGACGCTCCGAAGCACGGCGGGGAATTCCGGCACCGCGCCGCAGAGCGCTTCAAACCGGTCAAAGGCGATCGCGGATCCGGTTTGAAGAGCCGCCTCAAGCGCCGATTTCAGGGCGTCTTCCCAGGAGGGAAATTCCGCTTCATTCTTCCCGAAAAACTGATTGAAGTTCGAAGTTAACCTTCTGAGGAGCAGCCGGCCATTCATGTCCGCGGCCTCAAAACGGAAGAGACGCCTCTCTTTCGCAGCCTCTTCAAGGAGCGCGGTTTTACCGACACCGGTCTCGCCTCGCACCGTAATGAGGTGAGGTCCTGGCGCTGAAAGTAATTCCTTCAGTCTTTCGGTTTCGCGGCTTCTGCCGATTATCAGGCGATCAGACATGTTTTTATTTTTAAAAAATACTCATAAGTAATATACCAAATAGTAAAACACTATTTCCACCCATTTTTCAGGTTTTTTCGGGTCAGGCAGAAACCGTTCAGAACGACGGCTATTTAATAGAAACTAATAGAAAATATTAAATACAATTAAATCATATAGTTAAATAATGCTTCAAAAGTTCTGTGAAAAATGTCTTCATTTCACGTGAAACATTGATAATACATAACAATTTGATTACAAACAAGTTTATTGATTTAAAAAGTTAAAAAAACAGTGTCGGGTGACGCTCTCGGATTTTTTTGAGCTCCAGATATAACGGAAACCGTACCCATTCCGACACGGGAAGGTCTTCGACCACCTGTGTCGACGCTGTGAACGGAAGCCAAAACGCAAACGTCCCAAAAAGAAAAGCGAAATGGCTAGCGGTCAGAGTGTCAGGACTGCCGACGCCGGGTGTGGAGGCGATTGATGGTCGATCCCGCATCATTTATCAGCATCTAATACATACTGATAGAAACGAATAGTTTCTATTAAACAGGTACGGAATCCGTTATCCCTCAGTCAGGAGCGAGCGGCGGCGGAGTAACTGAGGGGATCAGGACATCTGAAATCGGCACTGCGGCCGGGATCATTCAGATAGAACGGAAACCGTACCCATAGCTGAAGATCTTCTGGCAGCAGACTTTGACTTCGTTACCTTCATCCTGAGTGAACAATGTGAACCGGATCGACGTGAAACTCTTCGGGACGGCTGAGTCGCGGATATGGCGAGCCCCGTGATCGATAACGTTTACCGTACCCAATAAGGAGCTTGGGGATGCCTCGACGGTTTTAGTCTGATCGTCAGGCTTCACTTTCGATATAACGGAAACCGTACCTATCAAAGAGACGGTCTTCGAAAGGTTCTGGATCCAGGTTTGGAGGAGGGCGAGGAGCTGCTAATGTTCACAACACCCTGACTCGGGATGTCATCTTCCTTAAGAGAGGTATTGGGAAAAAGGGCTGCAGAGGATCTGTGTCAGAGTCAGAAGGCTAGAGACCCCAATTCCGTTTGGAACAGGACGGGAATCGGCCTTTTATCAGCCTCTGATAGAAGCTAATAGAAACTATTAATGGGGCGGCAGTTCAGGATGACCTCGTCAGAAATAACGGAAACCGTACCCTGAATCGGAATCTGAGAGAGAACGGAGAGAAACCAGTTGCAGCTGAGACCGTACCGAATCAGAAAGCGATCGGACGCTCAATTCTTCGTTATAACGTTTACCGTACCCGAAGCGGAATCGGTTCAGGTTTTCCTGGAATCTTGTTCACCCGCGATCGCTCTATTAGCTTCTATTAGCAAATCATAGAAACGCATAGAAGCTGTCACTCGAGAAAAGACTCCGGAATGGAACGATAAGAGGTGGGGGTGGGTCAGAAATGATCCACGCGCTTTGGAACGATCGCGTTTCAGGACTTCGAGCCCCCAATCTGGTACGGTAAACGTTATCGGACGAATGGAACCCGATATAACGGAAACCGTACCCATCAACGCTGACATTGCGGAGGTTCGTTGTGGCCAAAGCCTTATGAGCTACTATCAGCTTCTAATAGAAACTCATAAGGGGGAGCTGGTCATTGGGAGTTCCAAACACGTCGTGTGGGGCGCTTTGGAGCTTTAGCAGGACGCAGTCATATAAGCTCTATCAGCAAATAATAAAAACTCATAGAAACTAATAGAAAATATTAGGAGGTCATTGCGTAAACGGACTGGGCCCGGAATCGTGTCGAACGAGGGATGCCTGGATTGAGGCAACCGGACCAGCGATTCGAGGGCATGAAGCCGTTATATCGGATACCGTACCTGAAAGCGGATCCAGTTGGCGTACATTCCCGATGCCTGCAATCGACTGGATCGCGAATCAGGCGCTGCGCCTGTTTTCGACCCGCTTAATAGAAGCTATCAGTTTCTATCAAAGAGAATCGTTGCCCGGGAACAGGCGATTTCGCTCAGATTCCGACACTTTGTCGTCACGTGCGTATCACCGCATAAATTCCACTTATAACGTTTACCGTACCTTCTTAAGAAGGCCGATGCGCATTTGTTTTGCCAAGATTCAGACTCACACTTGGAATCCAGTGATCTGATTTCAATTAATAGATACTGATAGTAAATATCAGTATGTATCAGTAAATCATAAAGAACTATGAGAAGGGAGGTCGGTCACGGCATTATGAGAAAATGACGGCTCAAAAGTGATTCAAAGCAATGGAAGAAAGATGGAACTCTTTGTGAAGACGCTTCACGAGCTGACGCCGGAGGAGCTCTTTGAGATTTATAAGCTCCGGGTCTCAGTGTTCGTCGTGGAGCAGAAGTGCCCGTACCAGGAAGTGGATGACGCTGATAAAGTCGCATATCACGTCTGGCTGAAAGATGAAGACGGGATTCAGGCGTATCTTCGCGTGCTTCCGAAAGGAGCGACGTTTGATGAATGTTCAATTGGCCGGGTGATCGCGGTGAAACGCCGCTGCGGTCTCGGCACTAAGATACTGGATGCGGGTATCCAGGTGGCGAAAGAAAAGCTTCACGCCGAGAGTCTCACGATTGAGGCTCAGGTTTACGCAAGGAAGCTCTACGACAACGCCGGCTTTGTTCAGGTGTCAGACGAGTTCCTCGAGGATGGAATTCCGCATATCAAGATGCGCCTGACACTCTGAATCAGACCGAGAGGCTGACCGGTTGTTTGAGAAAAGGCTTTGGCCGTGAGGCTGAAGCCTTTTCTATTAGGAACTATGAGTTTTTATAGAAAGTCTGATAGCAGCTATCAGAATTTCAATCGAGCTTTATGTCTAAACACGAACTCTTGCCGTTGGGAGTGTTGGTTCGACGCCAATCATGATTGATTTTCTATCAGGAAATCATAAAAACTAATAGGAATTAATAGGTACTAATAGAAACTGATAAGAAATCTGTCAACGGTTCTTTTGTCGATTCCGGTCCATAAAGTCTTTTCTATGCGACATAAAGTGACGCTCCAACGTGTATGTCTGACAGTTATTGTCTCCGCGCAGCATCAAATAAGGTTATTGATCACGCCTCAGGTACTGAGCCCTGTGGCACTAGACGAGCCTATCCGTATATGGAATCTATGATTTACTAATAGCTGCGAATAGGAAATCATAAAAACTGATAGTTATTGAATAACTTTTGGGATTCCCAGTTGCGCTCATGCGGATACGGACTGATAGAGAAACACACTGTACAAACAAATAGGTTCGCCTGAAGGACTACCTTTTCCGATACGATTGTGAGACACTAAGCCGTTTGAATTTTTCGCATTGGAGAACGGAGTGTGAACATTGCTCTTTTCTCCTGATCTCAACAGTAAACGGAGCTCTCGTATGAAATACGAAGTTGCAATCGAACCGGGCAGCGGCGCCTATGCTTTCAGTCTCACTGTTCCTGATCTGCCGGGCTGCTACGCTGTCGGCAAGACGCTGGAAGAAGCGATGCGTAATCTCAAGGAAGCCTCTGTGATTTGGGTTAAAGGCGAACGCGAAGCCGGACGCCCGATTCCGCCTCCGTCTGACCTCAGCGCGCTGAAGAAGCATGAGGAATATGCCCATCAGACGTGGACCGAAATCAATATTGACACGCAGGGACCGGAAGAAGTGATCGCCGGGATCTGAGGCACGGTCGAAACGTAAAGAAAGATTTCTCTTCAGATCGGCTTCAGATAGCTGTGATGTACTGTCCTTAATTGAACCTTTTCAAAGTTATGGAGAAACTCATGGCTGATGTTGTAGTCCTGCTCGAAGTCACTCTGCTTGATGGACAGAAAGACGGTTTCCTCGCTAAGGCCGAGCAGATTCAGTTTCACCTCGCTCATGTTCCGGGCTTCGTTCGCGCTGAACGTTTCCAGTCCGTGTCCGAACCGAACAAGGTCCTGAGCCTCTCGGTCTGGAAGGATAACGAATCCGTTAAGGCCTTCCTCACCTCTCAAGAGCACCGCAAAGCGCAGCGCGAATCGATGGAAGGCGTGTTCTCAGATTATCGGATTACGGTGGCCTCCGCGGATCGTGTTTTCTCGCCGCACGAGCACCACTGATAAACCATTCATTGGTTGACCTGAGCAAAGAACCGGCACTCTTTTCGAGTGTCGGATTTTTTGTCTCTGGCGGTTACAGAATTTCTGTCTGATATAAAAACTATCAGGAGCTAATAGCAACTATCAGGATTTATGGAGAAGCTCATAGAACTTAATGAAAGTGAGGAGACAAGGCGCATTTCGAATGAGGGAGTTAGATGATCTATACCGGGGTCTGAGTTCCCGATGGAGATCTTCCCTGCCACCCCAAACAGACCGTGGATCTTTCAAGTTTCGATCTATAAAAACTAATAGCAAATATTAGGAAATATCAGAATCTCATAAGAACTGATAGAAACTATTGGATTTCTGATAAATAGCTGCGATGATTCCGAATCAGAATCCTGATCTCGCAGAATGTCGTTTAAAGTTCTATTAATGTCGCTTAAGCGATAAGCCCCGTACATAAACTGACTCCATCGGAAATATTGAGGTCCGCGTTGGAGGGACCAAAAAGATGGATTCAAAAAATCAAACGGCCGCGATGGGGATTCTGCTCACCATCAGCGCGGCGCATTTCCTGAATGATCTGCTTCAGTCCGTGATCCCGGCATCGCTTCCGGTTCTGAAGGAAGCGAACGCGCTCACGTTCGCTGAGGTGGGTCTCATCACGCTTACCGTGCAGATCACCTCTTCCCTTCTTCAGCCTTTCGTCGGCGCGGTGAGTGACCGGCACCCAATGCCGGCCGCGCTTCCCTGCGGAATGCTGCTCTCAGGTCTTGGTCTCATTCTTCTCGCTCACGCGACAACGCTCCCCGCCATCCTGATTTCGGTCGCTCTGATCGGATGCGGGTCTGCCGTGTTTCACCCGGAATCCTCCCGCACCGCTCAGGATGTCTCGGGCGGCAGGCGGGGGTTCGCTCAGGCCGTGTTCCAGGTGGGCGGGAATGCCGGCTCCGCGATGGGACCGATCGCGGCGGCGCTTGTCGTGATTCCGTATGGGCAGTCAAGCATCGGGTGGTTCAGTCTCTCTGCCGCGCTCGCGTTCCTGCTGCCCGTCGGCGTCGCGAAGACCTATCACCGGACCCCGCCTGAAGCCGTGAAGAGCGCCGTAGCTGCCTCGGGTTCAGGTACCGCTTGGAACGTGAAGTTCATCTTCGCGATTCTCTTCATCCTGATGTTCTCGAAGCAGGTCTACATCTCGTCCCTCACGAACTTTCTCACTTTCTACGTGATGGAGAAATTCCATGTGGATCCGGTGACCGCTCAGTACGCGCTCTTCGCGTTCCTCGGCGCGGGAGCCGCGGGTACGCTGCTCGGCGGCCCGATTACCGATCGCTTTGGCCGCCGGAAAGTGATTTTCGGATCGATCTTCGGCGCGGCGCCGTTCGCGCTCCTCGTGCCCTATGTCGGCTTCTGGGGTGTCATCGCCCTTGTGATCCTCGTGTCCTTTGTGATTTCGTCAGCGTTCTCCGCGATTCTCGTCTGCGCGCTTGATGTCGCGCCGCGTCATACCGGCATGGTGTCCGGTGTCTTCTTCGGGCAGACGTTTGGTCTTGGCGGAGCGGCCGCGGCGTTCTTCGGGTGGCTCGCCGACATCATCGGAATTGAGAATGTGTTTCTCGCGGCATCCTTCATGCCGCTCGCCGGGATTTTCGCTCTCGCACTTCCGAAGAAGCTCTGAGCCGTAAGAAATCGAATTTAAACCCACCTCCCTCAGCCGCTGGCCGATGTTTGGTCAACGGTCTTTTTGTTTCCCGAGAGACTGAACGAGTGAACCAGGCGTCAGACCGAAGAATTTCGTGAAGGCGGCACTGAAGGGACCGGGGCCAGAGAATCCCAGGTGAAGCGCGGTCTGTTTGATCGACATCCCTTTCGCGAAACAGTCGAGCGCGGAGCAGAGTCGGGCAGCGGATTTCCAGGCCTTAAAGGTCATTCCTGTGTCCTTCAGGAACTTTCGCTCGAAGGTTTTGGGGGTCAGGTGGACCTCATCACAGAGTGTCTCAAGCGGCACTGCCCAGCGGCTTTCCCGCAGTATCCCTTCCGCGGCGGATCGGAGCACGGGATCCGTGGGAAGCGGGAGCGGATCCGCGGTGGGTGCTGTTCCATGGAGGAGACTCAGCACCAGGCGGCTCATTTGTTTCTGAACAGACGGCGGATAAGAGTTCCTGAAGAGCTCCGCGATCAGATCACGGAGGAGATCAGATACCTCCATCGCGCGGATCGAATTGGACACCTTTTTAGAAGCGTCCGCTGGGAAGTAGAGCGTCCGGAGGCGCGTTTCCGTAATAAAGGTGAGGGAATGCGGGATGCCGGCCGGGATCCAAAGCGCCTGATGCGGCGGAACGAGACGCGGGATGCCGTCGGAAACGAGGAGCATGACACCTGATTCCGCATAGAGAAGCTGTGCCACGTCATGCACGTGTTCAGGCCGGGAGTGTCCCGCTTCCGAATTCCGGGCAAAGACCACCCAGTCTTTCTGTTCAGAAAGATTGTCAGAGAGAAAAGCTTTTCGGATCTCAGATGTCATGGTGTTCCGGCACGGGTTGAATCGGAGTCGCAGAGGAACAGGAAACAGTCCCCCGACAGCTCATCCTAACCGATCAGGAGCCGAGAGGCAGAAAAGCCGCGGAGAGGTCATCGGTTCCGAAGGACTCCTAGCTCTTATGAACTATAAATTTCTTGAAAAGAATCAAAAATCAATCGTTTTTTAAGAGATGGGACTCAAAATTTTTCGCACACCGCTATTCATTTAATTAATAGCGACATAATTAAATAAATACATTTATTCGAATAGATATATCAATAAATGGCTTTTTGTATGAATGTCGTTTCAGAGCTTAATAAAGTCGTTTTGAATACAAAGTTCCTTCCTAGACTTTATGAGTAGTTATTGGAGGAACTATCAGGAAAGAGCCGCCGATTCTGTCCCGACGTCCTGCGCAATCGATGACTGCGCAGTCCCGCCGGAACGGTCCTCGGACTCCTCTGATGTTTCGCGTAAATCCAGGGGGACAAAATGACTTTTTGCTTTAACCTGACCCGGCGTGCATTGCTGAAAACACTCAGCGCGGCGGGTGCCGCGTCCGCGATTCCATGGGCTGACGCGCTTGCGGAAAAAACATCGGGTGTGCTGACCGCGGTCTCACCCAAAGAACTCCTTGATTCGAACGTTAAGGTCATCAACACCTATCACGATGTGCACTGCCACAGCAGCTGCATGCTGAAGGCCTATGTCAGAGACGGCAAACTGCTTGCTATCACTTCAGCCGGCGATATCCCGCTCGCCGGAAGTGACAGGGCGGATAACTCCATTATTCCGATACAGAGAAGAGGCTGCGCAAGAGGTTATTCAGAAAGGAAGCGTCTTTACGCGCCAGACCGGCTGAAGTATCCGCTGCTGCAGACGATCGAGCGCGGCAATCTGTCCGGCTTCAAGCGTATTTCCTGGGATGAGGCGCTGGATCGGGCTTGCGCTGAAATTGAAAAAACCATCGCCCGGAAAAAGGAACTTGGCTATATCCCGGCCTGGGGTGTGGGGGATACGCTGCTTGGGTATTTCGGCCCTTATCTCGGAACGTTTGGCAGCACCTCGATCGGGAATCAGGTCGATTGCCTCAATAACTGCTACGGGCTTGATATTCCGGGGCACCCCGCGATCGATGTGCTGAATTCGAAATTCATCATCTGGTCTTCCAATCCGCTGAATACCAACTATCAATGGACGATGATCCTCACGAAGGCGCGTGAGATGGGGATCCCGATTGTCGTGATCGACAGCACCTATACGAAATCGGCTGCGGTGCTCGGGACGGGCGCCCCAGGGCTGAAACCCTGGATCTGCCCGAGGCCCGGCACGGATGGGGCCATGATGGCCGCGATGTGCAACACGATTTATCGCCGCAGGCTTCATGATGAGGCTTATCTGAGGAAATATGCCTTTGGTTTCTATCCGGGTGACAGCGTTGTCAGCCGCTCCTCGATCAAGAATCCTGTGACGGGAGAGGATTTTGCCGGACGAACCTTTACGGTTCCGAAAGGTGAGTCTTTCGTTGAGTATCTGGATCAGCTTCAGCGTGAACACGGCGGTGAAGAAGGAGTTCTCCGCTGGGCATCCGAAATAACCGGCGTGCCGGCTAAGACGATTGAAACGCTCGCGCTCACTTACGCGAAGACTAAGCTAGCCTGTCTTTTCTCCGGCACGGCGTCAGGCGGCGCGCAGCGGGCATCGAACGGCATGTATTTCTGCTGGATGGAAGTGGCGCTCGCGACCATGACCGGGAACGCGACGGTGAGAGGCGGCGGCATCGGCTACGTCAGCCGCGTGGATGGCTACAACGTGAAACTCGGACCCGCTCCGAAGATGACTTCCGCCAAGGCTTACCCCCCGATCCGCTTCATGCTCTTTAACCAGAGTCAGGTGATTCAGACCGGCCGTGACTTCCGGACCCCGGAGCAGCTGCGGGCTGATGTGCTGTCAATCAATAAAGTGGATCTTGGACCGGATCCCCGGCTTCAGGTGGAAATGATCTGGAGAGGCGGCGGCACCGGCGACACTTTTAACCAGCAGTCGTCTATCAATCCGAAAATCGACGCCTGGAAGAAACTCCGCTACGTGCTCACTTATGAGCGCTTTATGAGCTCAACCGCGAGATTCTCGAATCTGGTTCTTCCGGCCTGCTCTCCCTTTGAGCAGTCCTACTTTACGTTCGGCAAGACCGGAACCGATCTCAATGTCGTCAATAAGGTGGTGGAACCCATGTATGAGTGCCGCCCTGACCGGGAAATCAATGAAATGATTGCCAAGCGGCTGGGGCTTGACTGGGGCCGCCATGGGGAAACCGATCTGGAGGTTATGAAGACTCAGTGGAAGACCAGCTCAATCCCTGAGGCGTACCGGAAAATCAACCCGGCAGCAAAACTGCCGACATTTGAAGAAATGCGGAAGACCGCGAATCTGCAGCTGCTTGTTGAGCCGAAGGACAGCCTGATCCGGATTACTAAATACGCTCCGGGTGAATTCCCCACAGAAACCGGCCGGATCGATTTCTACTCCCCCTTTATGGCGGAAAGAGGCCGGGCGTTTAACGGAGCCGCCTGCCGCTATGTTCCGGCGGAGGAAGGTTTTGAGGATATTCACTCAGGGAAGCTGAGTCCCGGCGGGCGCCGCTACACCATGCAGTTTACGACTCCGCATGTCCTGAACCGCAGTCACTCTCAGTTCGACAACATTCCGATGCTTCAGGATCAGTTCGCTCAGACCGTGATCATGAATCCAGGCGACGCAGCCAAACGGGGCATTTCGGACGGTGATCTGGTTTACGTCTTCAATGACTACGGGTGTCTGAAACTCCCGGCGGAGGTGACCGTACGGCAGATTGAGGGGGTTGTCGCTATTCCGCAGTGCGCCTGGTATCAGCCAAGCAAAACCGAAATGTATGACGCCGTCTATGACGGTGACTATGACGGGAAGCCTGAACTGCATCGGGTTCCCGTGGATACCGACGGATGCGCGAATACGCTCTTTAAGGATCAGGCTTCGGGTGCCCCGGATCCCGTGATGCAGCTGAAATCCAGCACGGGCGGTTCGGGCGGCATGGTTGTGAATGGACGCGCGTGTGAAGTGAGCAAAACGCTTCCCGCATTCAGCTGATGCGGCTCAGTGAGTAGAGGAGAATCAACATGACTCAATGGATGTTCTACTTTGATCAGGAACGCTGCATTGGCTGCAAGACCTGCACTCTCGCCTGCAAAGAGTGGAATGAGGGCAGAAGAGGTGACGCGAAGCTCTCCGGTTTCACGGATGAAGATCTTGAAAAGCTCGCGCTTCCTGCGGACTGGCACGCGGGGAAGGGTCCCAAGGCTTATGACTCCGACTTTAATCGCCGCAACACGATGAAGGAGAACTGGCGCCGGGTTACCTACAGTGTGTATGGGCACAAAGCGCCGGATATTCAGATCATTCCGCTTTCAATGGACTGCAATCACTGCTCAGACCCGGCCTGCGTCAAAGTCTGCCCCACGAAGGCGATTCATAAAGAGCCGAAGTACGGCGCCGTGATCAATGATCCCGCTAAATGCATCGGCTGCGGTTTGTGTCAGAAGGCCTGCCCCTGGCATGTCCCTCAGTACTTTGAGGACCTCAGCAAAACGCCGATGGGAGCAAAAAACCATCCGCATATGACGAAATGCGATATGTGCGTGGATCGGCTGGACGCCGGGCTGAAACCGGCGTGCGTGGCGAGCTGCCCCGCCCGAGCTCTGGAGTGCCTCTCCGCGGAAGAAGTCAAGCGCCGTCATCCGAACGCGACCCGCACGGCCCCGGGATTTGATCGGGGGAAGGCGGAGATGACGAATCCCAACATCGTGTTCAATCCCAAGAGAGTGAAGGTCTGAGCTATGACGATCAGTGCTTATGAAAAAACGAAGGGGGAACTGGCTGTAGCCTCACTTACGGCCCGGACGCACTCCCTTTGGCTGCTGAAAGGATTTGACACTGAAACGGCTGAGATAGTGCGGGGACTCTGCAGGAGCCTGAAGGAAAGTCATGATCCGGAAACGGCCGCACTCGCGGAACGCCAACTGACTGAAGACATGGGAACTCTTTCCTCTCTTCAAACCGGCTGGACCGTGGTTTTCGGCAGCGGTCACACTTCAATAACTCCCCAGCAGAGTGTCCTTGAAGAAGGACTATCAATGGGAAAGGCTCGGGACGCGGCGCGGGCCTTTATGCTGAGGTGCGGAGCTGAGCCGGTCAGAACAGGAGAACCTGAGGACCATATTGGAATTCAGGTGGAGTTTTTGGCTGTCCTGATAGAAAGGTTTCTGCTGGATGGAGATCCGACAAACCTTATTCAGGCACGAGACTTCTGCGCGGAGCATCTTGCCTGGATAAGCCAGCTCCGTGAAATTACGCCGGTCCTGTTCCCCGAGAATCAAAGGGAGTCTTCAACTGAAGCTGTCTTAGATCTTCTGGAGCTTACGATCCGGTTTGTTGAAACCTTACCGTCGATCCTGGATAACGCAATAGCCTTGTTCCCAAGTGAGGTAAGAGACGCGGAGGATGAGCATGTTCCGCATCTGAAGGCTGCCTGATCCTTTCAAGTGACAGCTGACTCACCTGAGATCAGGAAACGCCGGCAGTCTTCACTGAAAGACCGCCGGCGTTTTATTTGAGTATCCAGCATCAAAAAACAAATTGTTTTATCAGGTTCTGATAGAGATTTCATAAAAACTCATAGCTGCTATTAGATTTTATAGAACGACTGATAGGCACAATAAAGCGGTCTGAGGCACAGAGGGGGTCAGTTTCGTGTTGTAGGCATACAAACTACAAAAGCAGTTTACAAGTTTAAGTTATGACCATATTCAGATATTACTTTTATCTATGAACGAATCAGACAACTCAAAGAACTCTCGAATCTAGGCCGGATAGGGTTTAGCAATTCACTGATGTTCCGGGATTAGGAAAAAGAGTGAACTCATCCGTTAGAAGCAGACACAAGTGTCATTAGTGATCAAGTCAGATACTTTTTGATCATCTGACCGCGATGGCAGGTGATCGGCACAGCATCCTAGAATTGATTCTGGACGGTTCGAGGCGGATCGGGGACGCCGAATCGCGGTGGGAAAGAAGAAAGCACTTTCTGATAGTTCCTAAGATTTTCTAATAGTTTTTATGGAGGATCTATAAGTTGCTGATAGATACGCATAGCGGGAAGGAAGAGCGGCAGCCATGACGAGTTCATCCATTCCCAGAAGAATCGGAAACGAAAAAAGGTGACCCGGGAAGACTCCGGATCACCTCAACTTTTTAAGTGTAGATCATTGAATCTCTTGGGACAACAGGATTTTCGATGAGGCGAAATTTGGGCTCCGGAAGCATAATAGTTATGCGAACGGAGAGATCTGGAACAGTTAGAGGTTCCGCAAAGATCTGCTCCCGCATCAGCCCCGGGAAAAGCCCATAGCTGGCATCTAACCACCGGGGCTCTCAATTCGAAGGACCGGCGATGTAAGACAGCTAACTCCGCTGCGGTCGCCCCTTCCGCAAAGCCCGCGCGAGCCGCCTCCGCGGGCTTTGCTCATGTCTGAATACTCAAAACCTCCCCGCGTTCCCTCAGTTCTCATACTGAAGCCTTCTATGAGTTTTTACTCAAAAACTAATAGCTGCTGATAGAAAAGCCAGAGTAGCTATTAGTTCCTGATAGATGGAAAAGAACGCGAATCTTGGCCGCGGTTCCCTAAACGGGTTTCCTGAAATAGCCGCAACGAATCAGCCGCGGAAACGTCCACTGAGGGCATCGAACGTCAGCTCTTCATGCCGGGCGCAATGAAATCTGTACCCACCTCGGGAAGCGGTTCTTCAGTCTGGTGTTCTGGCCGAAAGGTGGGTCACTTTCTGGCGCGCATGAGCCGAATCTCAGAAACGCGATACTTTTATTGAGTTGCCAAGGCAGAACCATTAAAAGAGCGGCGGCCGGAGGCACTGGCGTTCGCCGGCAATAGCGGTGTGAGGGGTGACGAGAAGCGGGTTAACAAAGGAAAATCAAGCGTTTAAAAGAAAAGCGCAGGAGGATCCGATATACCCACAAAGGGAAATTTTTATACACGCGTGCATAAATTTTTCGAAAGAAGCGATTCCTTTTCTCCTGGAAGCATGCCGCTAGCAGACAGCGAAAGCCCCGGCCGAATTTCCTCACAATCGTCGGACAGCATAGGAAGGTTCCCCATGTCCGACACTCATAAGGCTCCGCCTCTCGATCGTTCTTAAGTGCCCACATCACCACAGCCGTAATCGGGCCCAGCGTCGGTGTCGGCCCTTCCGCGACACCCCAGTCGTCTCAGGCTCAGTAACAGAAGAGTCTTTTCTTCCTAGGCCAGCGCTGTTCCTCAATGCGCTGATCGCCAAGGACCGGTTCCCATCGGTTTGAGGAATAATTGAGAAACTGATAGATATTGATAGTTTTTATCGAAGAACTATTAATAGCTAATAGATGCTGATAGACAGGAGAGTAAAACCGAAGCAACAGCTTCACTGGACAAGCCGTCACCAGGGCAAAAGAAAAGGAGGTGATCGGGCTCCCCCGAATCACCTCCAACTTTTCCAGTTTAAAAGAAATAAACCTCTGAAACAACAGGATTTTCGATGAGGCGAAAAATGGGTCATGGAAGCATAATAGTTATGCGAACGGAGAGATCTGGAACAGTTAGAGGTTCCGCAAAGATCTGCTCCCGCATCAGCCCCGGGAAAAGCCCATAGCTGGCATCTAACCACCGGGGCTCTCAATTCGAAGGACCGGCGATGTAAGACAGCTAACTCCGCTGCGGTCGCCCCTTCCGCAAAGCCCGCGCGAGCCGCCTCCGCGGGCTTTGCTTTTGTCTGATGAACGCGCCTCACTGAAATTTCAGAGACCGACGCGCTGCCTCCTCCCGTCTTTCGCCTCCTTGGTTTCTCTCTTTCCCCGGACTTCTATAACCAACGCCAGCTGCTCGGTGTTCCTGTTTTCATTTTTAACAAAGATGAATTTTTTTATTTGCAAATCTGACGGTGAATCCCTGTCTATTTTTCCTAGTTCTTTCGGATGAGAATTTTTTCAGCAGGGAACGGATCCAGGCATGGCCGAAGAGCCGACGTGAAGGTCTGGACTGTTTTCACACTTCAAACTTTTTCTCGAAGGAGAGGAAAGCATGACTCACTCTTTTAAACCCGCAGCAGCGGCAGCACTCCTTGCCATTTTTGCTTTGACTGCTGGCAATGTAGCGATCGCGCAGGGCGGTACTTCCGGCGCGGCTGTGAAATACGCGAAGCAGGGTCAGATCGGCGAAATCATCAATAACCCGTACGATATTGCTCCGCTCACCGCGATCATTCGCAATGGCGGCTATCAGCTGACGGGTGCTTCTGTGGAGATTGTCCCCAAGCCAAACGGCTCTCTCATCAAGTACGACGTGGACGACACAGAGCTCCGCACGCATGGCGGCATTCCGGTTTTCGGTCTCTATCCTGACTTTGTGAACACGGTGAAGGTTTCCTACACCCGCATTTCAGAAACCGGTGAGAAGAAGGCGATCTCTGAGACGTACCGCATCTACGCGCCGCCGGTTTATACCGAAGGCAATGGCACGGTGAGTCAGAAGACGACGATGTTCAAGACCCGTGTCGTGAAGAGCGACCCGAAATTCAAGGATCGTCTCTATCTCGTGAATAACCTCCTCGTGTCTCCTCCGAAGGGTTCCCGCGTGATCTGGAATAACCCTGCCGGCGGCGCGCTTGAGTGGTCGTTCTATCCGCAGAACGCCATCATTGACGCCTCGGGTGAGGTCCGCTGGTATCTGAATCCGGACAAGATCTACGACATGAGTTCCGTCTACCGCGCGGGCGTCATGATGGGCTTCCAGCAGGGCAAGGACGGCGCTCTCACCTGGGGCTACGGTCAGCGCTATGTGAAGTACGACATCATGGGACGCCGGATCTTCAACCGCCGCCTCCCGATTAACTACAACGACTTCTCACACTCCATGGATCAGGCGCAGAACGGCGACTATCTGCTCCGTGTGGCGAGCAGCGATGTGAAGCGCCCCGATGGAAAGGAAGTCCGCAGCGTCCGTGACGTGATCATTGAGCTGTCGCCGGACGGCCGTGTGGTGGATGAATGGCGGCTTTTCGACATTCTCGATCCGTACCGCAGTATCGTGCTGAAGAGTCTCGATCAGGGCGCGGTGTGCCTTAACCTCGACGCGAATGCCGCGGGTCACACCATCTCCGCGAAGGATCTCGCCGCCCAGGACAAGGAAGACCGCTGGGGCGATATCACCGGTGTCGGCATTGGCCGCAACTGGGCTCACGTGAACTCCGTAGACTATGACCCGACGGACGACTCCATCATTATTTCTTCCCGTCACCAGAGCGCCATTGTGAAGATTGGCCGTGACAAGAAGGTGAAGTGGATTCTCGGCGCACCGGATGGCTGGAAGCCTGAATTCGCGAAGCTCACGCTGACCCCGGTCGACGCGAAGGGGAATCCCCTGAAGTGTGAGGGCGGCGCCTGCGAAAACACGGATTTTGACTGGACCTGGACCCAGCACACCGCATTCCGTATCGATTCGAAGTCGGATAAGCGCTACATCTACCTCTCGGTCTTCGATAACGGTGACGGCCGTCACTTTGAGCAGCCGGCGCTCGCGGATATGAAGTACAGCCGCGCGGTGATTTATAAGATCGACCAGGAAAAGCGGACGGTGCAGCAGCTTTGGGAGTACGGCAAGGAGCTTGGGCATAAGTGGTACAGCCCGGTAACGTCGCTTGTCCAGTATGAGCCGGATAAGGATTCCGTCATGGTCTACTCGGCAACGCCTGAAATGAAGCTTGAGCACGGCAAGGCGGTCGGCGCCCCGAATCCCTACCTGATGGAGTTCAACTACGGCTCGAAGGAGCCGGCGCTTGAGATCCGAATTGAAGGCTCAATGGGCTATCAGGCGATGCCTTTCCGGGTGGAGCAGGCCTTTAACCACAAGAACGGCGTGAAGTAGCAGAGCGGTTCCGTCCCGGCCAGCCTCTCTCCCTGGCTGGGACGGTTTTTGATTGGAAGATGCCCGAATCTTCCGTTTGCGGTTTGCCCCTGGCTCGATGAGTCAGGGGTTTTTTGCCGGCGTGTCCGGCGCCTCGTAAAGCTCACGCGCGCGGCTGATGATGAGGCTTCGGAGCCAGACGTGCTCCGGGTTATGCGTACTGCGGGCGGACCAGATAAGCCGAGGCGTGAAAGCAGGGGAGATGTCTTCAGGGAGCGGGAAACTGATGAGCCCCGGGAAGTTCTCCCAGTAATTCGCGGCTGACTCGGGAATCCAGTCGATATAGTCCGTGTCGAGCAGTGCGAAAGCGATGGAGTTGAAATACGGAACCCGGAGAACGGAGGGCGGGTTCACAATGCTTTTTTCTTCTGGCACTTTGACGAGATTCGTAAATGCCTGAGGCCACTTTGCGTTTTTTTCAGGTGTCAGCGATTCGAGACCGTGTTCGAGAAGTTCCTTCGCGAGCGGGTGACCTTTTCTCATGAGAAGGCATTTACGGATCCGGGCGAGCGGCAGGCTTTCAAGATCTGCGGCGTTCTGAGGAATCGGCGTGATCGCGAGGTCAATGCTGCCGTCTTTCAGCATTCGCTCGATAGATTCCGGTTGGGGAAGGACGATATCGAGACTCACCCTCGGCGCCTGCTCCTGAAGCAGCCTGAGAGAAGGGGCAATAAATGCCATAAAGCCATTATCCGCGGTCATGACGCGGAAGGTTTTCCTGAGGGTCGCGGGGTCAAACTCCTCCGGTCGCATCAGACCGGAGAGACGCGCGAGCAGCGGCTCAAGCTCATTCGAGAGCGCGTTCATCCGGTCCGTCGGATAAAGCTCGTAGCCCGAGCGGATAAAAAGCTCATCCCCAAAATCCTTTCTTGCCTGAGAGAGCTGCCGGGATGCGGTGGAAACCGAGAGACCGCATTCCTTTGCGGCGTCAGAAAGTGATCGCAGCCGCCAGACAGCGTCGAGAAGAAGCAGTCTGGAAAGAGAAAGTGTTGCGGGTGCGCGGGAAGAATCCGTCATGACGGCTGTCCGAAAAAGTGTAGACACCCTCATCATATGCCTCAGGCCGCCTGTTTCCAATATTCGCAAAAATCAATTATCAATTTTTCAATTCTTGAGGGGTATATCGCACTGACGGAAAAGAGACCCGTGGAAGAGAATTATCTGCAGGAAAGGCATCCACCGAAAGTATTAAACCTTCCTTGAAGGACGCTTCCGGCGGCATGCCGTCATTACAGAAAAAAGTCTCGGGCATTCAGCCCGTCATTCATTGGAGTGATTCATCATGCAACGTCGTACGCTTTTCTCAGCCGCCCTGGCCGCCTCCGCAGCCTTTTCTTTCCCGGCTCTGGCCGATGACTTCAAAGAAGGCACGGATTACGTTCGTCTCTCGAAGCCGCTCCCGAGCCGCAAGAACAATGTGATCAAGATCTTTTCCTATGACTGCCCGTTCTGTTTCCGCTACGACATCGGTGTCGACCCGAAGGCAGTCCCGATGATCGAAAAGGCGGGGCTGACGTTTGAACCCCGCCATCTTGAGACGAAGGGGAAGTACGGCCGCACGGCGTCCGAGTTCTTCGCCATGTGCATTTTGAAAGACGAAAAGGCCGGCCGAAGCATCGAAGCGAAGGATTCTCTCTTCAAGAAGGCGAAGGACGCGGTGTATTTCGCTTATCACCGGAAGGGGGAGCGCTGGACGAAGGGCGAAGGCGCCTTCATTGATACGCTTTGCGGGGCGACAGGGATCAGCGCCGCTGAATTCGATAAGGAGCGGAAAACCGCCGCGGTGCAGAATCTCGCGAACTCCTGGAAGTCGGTCTATGACGTCGCGAAGATTCAGGGGATCCCGGCTTATGTCGTGAACGGCAAGTGGCTCATCATGACAAAGAACATCCGGAGTATTGACGGCTTCGTCGCCCTGATCCAGAAGCTTTCAAAGATGTAATCGGGAGGCCGTATCCATGAAATGGTTCTCTCAGCTGCGGCACGATCCGATCGGAACGATCGCCGCGTGGCAGGACATGAGATGGCCCTGGGCCCTGATGGCCGCGGTTTGTGTTCTCCTCGTCCTCGTCGCGCACTACATGTTCCAGGTGTGGCTCTACATGGCTCCCTGCGAACAGTGCGTCTACATCCGGTATGGATTTCTGGTGATGGCGCTCGGCGGCATCATCTGTCTCGTGAATCCGAAAAACATTGCGCTGAAGATCGTGGGATACGCTCTCGCGATTTACGGGGCGGTGTATGGGCTCATGTGCTCGGTGAAACTCGAGGCTATTCATCATGCGGTTCATAGCGATGATCCGACCGCAATGTTCGGCATGCAGGGCTGCTCGACGGATCCGCACTATCCGCTTGATCTCCCGCTCGCGCAGTGGGCACCTGACTGGTTCAAACCGACGGGTGACTGCGGCTACGATCTCGCGGTGGTGCCGGACGGCACTCAGCTTTCGAGCCTGCAGCAGTGGTTCATTGATATGTATAACAGCTCAGACTCCTGGTATCTGATTCCGAAGTGGAAGTTCATGAGCATGGCGCAGTGCTGCGAGCTCGCCTTCGGCTTCATGCTTCTTATCCTCGTCATTATGGCGGTGTGCTTCCTCTGGAATCGGTTCATAAGAAAGCCTGAGTAAACGTCAAACCGAAGGGAATGATCGGTCCCATCAGGGTGTCTTCTGCCTGATGGGACTTTTTTCTGACAGTGCTGGGAAGTGATCTGATACCTGATAGGTCCTGATAGCAGCTAATAGATTTTCATGAATTTCTATCAGATACTCATAGAAAATCATAGAAGACGTTCCAAAAAGAATCCGATCGATCCTGACGCATCCGGTCGGACTAAACGGGATGAAGACGGACAGTTGAGATTTTTTCAAAGAGACGAGGGAGCCGGAACCCGGGAAGCTCCCCGAGGTTCAGGCGTATGAGGTTTTAAAAGAATCCTGATAGCTGCTAATAGGATTTATGGATGATCTATCAGAACCTAATAGATATGCATGGCGAGAGAGGGGAAGCTGCTGGAGAACTGCCCTGGGAGCGGCGGAACGCGGGAAGCGTTTAAGGCGCCTTCTCATGCGGAAGCGTGGGGAAGTGTGGAGAAGCGGGAGCTGAACCGCTTTTAATCGCGCGCACGAAAGAGGAGGTGAACGGGTCCCCCCGAATCACCTCCAACTTTTCAAGTGTAGAACAAATAACTCACTGAAACAACAGGATTTTCGATAGGGCAAAAGCAGGACTGAGGAGCGATAATAGTTATGCGAACGGAGAGATCTGGAACAGTTAGAGGTTCCGCGAAGATCTGCTCCCGCATCAGCCCCGGAAAAAGCCCATAGCTGGCATCTAACCCCCGGGGCTCACATTCGGGGGAATCGGCGATGTAAGACAGCTTCTCCGGCTGCGATCGCTCCTCCCGGAAAGCCCGCGCGAGCCGCCTCCGCGGGCTTTCTGCTGTGTCTGGAGATACGCTTTACATACTTTTTTCACTGATTCTTATTCTCAGTCTCTCAAAGCTATGGATTTCTGATTACGATAGCCTCGTGAAATCCCGGGAGCCGGTGCTCCCGGTCGCAAAAAGGACAGAAATGAAAAAAACAGCTGCTCTGTGTGTACTGAGCGCACTCCTGATTTCAACCTCAGCAATGGCGGTGACTTCGGCGGACGGTGACGTCTTCGCCCGCTCCACCGCGAGAACTTATCTCTCGGATCCTCTTCCCAAAGCCACGCTTGATACGCTGACCGCGGCCGCCTTTTCGGCTCCGACCGCCGTCAATCAGCGGTCGCTTGAATATATCTGGGTGACGGATAAGACGGTCATGAAGAACCTCAAAGCAGCGTCGCCTTTTTCCACCGCGCTTGCCACCGCTCCCGCGGTGCTCGTGATCTGCGCGAATCTGAAAGACACGCGGATCGAGGACCTCGTGCAGTTTGACGCGGGGGCCGCGGCCGAAGCGGTGCTCGCGGAGGCTGGGCACCTGGGACCCCACTCGGTCCCGATGAGTCTCGCGCCGGTGAAGTCTCGCGTCACCGCGTCTCAGAAGGCGCTTGGGCTCCCCTCGAACGTTATCCCCGAAATCATGGTGGCGGTCGGGAAAGTCCCGGCTGACGCCGTTTCAGGCGCCAGCGCCTTCCGCCACAACCCCGCACGTATCCACTGGAACACCTGGAAAGGAAAAGAACCGAAATAACCGATCCGATTTTTACCCGAGTAAGCGTCCGTGAGTTCCGCGATCTCCCGGTCGATGACGCCCTCATCACCCGTCTCCTCAAAGCCGCGATGCAGGCGCCGTCCGCGGGCGATCAGAGCCCGTGGGAATTTTGGGTAGTGACAGACCCGAAGACGAAAGAGACGCTGTCGCTTGCCTCCCCCTACGCGGGAGCCGCGGCGAAGGCCCCGGTCGTGATCGTCCCGTGCCTTGTGAAGCCGAAACTGATCTACCCCGAAAACTGCCAGATGGACCTGTCGGCCGCGACGCTTTCGATCCTTCTTGAAGCGGAGCAGCTCGATCTCGGCGGCACCTGGATGAGCCTCATGCCGCTTGAGGACCGGAGGGATAAAGTGACAGAAATCCTCTCGCTCCCTTCCACCGTGGTTCCCTTCGCGCTCGTCGCGATCGGTTACCCGCTTGACGACCACCCGCAGGAGAAGCGCTACGATCCCTCCCGCGTTCACTATGTGAAGTAAGCGTCGAACGGGTTTCCGACCGAGCTCCGGGCTTTACCAGGTAAAGCGCCGGAGTTTTTGTTTGTCTGAAGACTCTCAGGCAGGGATAGATCCTGCTGATAAAAAAGGGAGCCCGAAGGCTCCCTGGATTTCCGGGGTCTGACCGTTAATGGATCAGTTCCGGGGTTTCAGCGCGAAGCTTCCCGCGAAGAGGAGGAGCGCCATCGTGAAGGGGATGAAGAACGCGGTATCGAGACCCACATGCTCCGCGACGGAACCGAGAAGCGGCGGGATAAAGAGAAGCGTTCCGTAGCCAAGCGTTGAGACCGTCGCGCAGGCGGCGCCAGGATCCACTCCGGGGTACGTTCCCGCGCGGCTCATGATGACCGGGACCGCGGGGGCGATGCCGGCCCCGATCATCGCGAAACCGACGAGGCACACCCAGGGGTTCGAGACAAAGATAGAGAGGAGGAACCCGGCGGCGGCGAGCAGCGCGCCTCCCCCGATCAGCTTCTGATCCCCGATTTTTTCCCGAAGCGTGTCGCTCTGCGTGCGGACCAGCGTCATCGCGAGCGCGCAGACACCGAAACTCAGCGCCGCGGTCGCCTCCGTCGCCCCCTTCGCGGAGTGAAGGAAGATCGAGCCCCAGTCGCCGATCGAACCTTCGCCCGTAAAGGCGAGGATCTCAAGAAGCCCGCAGAAATAGATAAAGAGCGGCATCCGGCCCCGCTTCTCCGTTTTCTGACGCGGAAGGTCATCCTTCAGATGCCGGAACGCGAAGCACCAGAAGAAGAGCGTCGTGAGAGAAAAGGCGAGGAACGTGACAAAGGGGGAGAGCGCGAAGTACGCGAACAGGGCGCCGACCAAGGCCCCGAGGATGCAGCCGAAACTGTACCCCGCCTGCATTTTCCCCATATAGCGGCCATGCGTCTCGATTTCAAGCAGCAGCGCCTGCGCGTTCATGCAGACATCCCAGATCGCGACCGCGAGCCCAAGGCACGCCGTCACGAGGTAAAGCGTCACAGCATTCGGGGCGAGACCGGCGAACGGGACGATCAGGCAGAGGGCGAGCGACGACACCTGAAGAAGGCGGCGCGACGTGAAACGCTCAATCAGTCGGCCGCAGAAAATGAGACCAGTGACGGACGCGATCCCGAGCGTGAGAAGCGAAATCCCCACCTCGGCGTCTCCGATTCCGGTTTCCGCCTTGATCGCCGGAAGCCGGGACGTAAAGAGGGCGTAGTAGACGCCCACCATCAGAAAATAGAAAAAGCAGCTGAGCGTATCCGCCCGGAGCTTCAGTTTTGCTGACATTACTCACCTAAGGTTTTTAAAGCCGCTCAAAATTTTGAGCAAATGGCTCCATTCTATCGATTTGATTTCTAAAATGTTGGCTTCGGCGCCGGGGTAGAGAAAAAAGAACTCAGCCCGGAGTCGGTTATTGATCGGAGACGAGAGTGGCGAACGACATTGCGGAGAAAAATAAGCGGCTCGAGCGGCAGCTCGACTTCTGCCTTGAGATTGATAAAGAGAAGACGATTGTCCGGGAGACGTATCTCGCGGATGAGTTGCGGAAAGAGACGGACGCCGAGCATGCGTGGCACATGGCCGTGATGGCGATGGTGCTTTCCGAATACGCGAATGAAGCGGTTGACACCGGCCGCGTGATCCAGATGCTCCTGATCCACGACCTCGTGGAGATCTACGCCGGGGACACGTTCGCGTACGACGCGGCGGGCGCGGCGACGCAGAAGACGCGGGAAACGAGCGGCGCGGATCGCCTTTTCTCGAAGCTCCCTGAGGATCAGGCGAAAAAGATGCGCGCTCTCTGGGAAGAGTTTGAGGCGTGGAAAACGCCTGAAGCGAAATTCGCGCGGTCGCTCGATCGGTTCCAGCCGATGATGCTGAACGCGGCGACGGATGGCCGCGCCTGGAACGAGCACGGCGTGAAGGTGTCGCAGGTGATGAAACGGAACGCCCGGACGCATGAGGGATCCGAAGCCCTCTGGGCCTGGCAGCTCGAGCACTTTATTAAACCCAACGCCGCGAAGGGCCGGCTGAAGGAAGACTGAGAGTCAGGACCGGCGCCTCCATACCCTCAGGCGCTCAAGGGCCATCAAAAAAGACTCTTTCTATTCTTAGAAAGAGGCTTTGTGTTTCGATGAAACCCGGTCTGATCAGGCAGCGGGTTTCGCGGCGTCCGGTTTCACTTCGGCCGCCGGTGTCCCCGCGGGCTTCTTTGGGATGAAGTACGAGATCAGATGAGCGGCAAGGGCGAGCACCACGAGGAGCCCCATCGTGAACGCGATCCCGAATTTATCGCCAAACCACCCCAGGCCCGGCGCGAGAATGCCGCCCGCGCTGAACGAGATCCCAAGCGTGATGCCGGACGCGAACCCGACACTCTTCGCGAGGAAGTTCTGCCCGAGAACGACAAACGGGGAGTACGTGATGTTAAACGCGAGGCTGATCGGGATCAGCATCGCGTAGACCCAGAAAATATTATGCGGAAGCACGGCCAGCGCGATCGCGGGCACAAGGAGCAGGCTCCCGATCCGGATCATCTTCGCGTAGCCGAAGCGGTCGGCGAGCGGCCCCCCAAGGAACGTGCAGAAGATGCCGGCAAAGGCGAGGACCGAGACAGTCGCGCTCGCGGCGGAGTGCGAGGCCCCGAGCGAATAAATGCAGTAAAGCGGGAGGAAACTATTGATCCCGGTGTAGCAGGCAGACCGCAGGACGATAAAGACCGTCAATTTCGAGAACGACTTCCAGTCGTTCGCCTGAGGCTCTTCCGCGACCGCCGCCGCTGCCGTTTTCACAGGCTTCACGCCTTCGTTCGGCACCTTGATTCTGGAGCTGAAGAGAAGGAGCGGCACGCCGACCGCGAGCGCCATGATCGCGTAAAAAGCCATGCCGTGAAGTCCGAACGCCGTAATAAGCGCGACCGCGAGAAGCGGCCCCGCGCCGAAGCCGCCGCTCCCGCCCACTGAAAAGACGCTCATCCCCATGCCGCGTTTGGCGCCTGAGATCGCGTTCACGAGTTTCGCGGCCTCGGGGTGGAAGATCGCGCTTCCCACACCGGAGAGCAGAATCGCGGCGAAAATCGCCCAGTAGTTCGTGAAAAAGCCGGCCATCGCGAACGAGATCCCGCAGATCAGAAGCCCGAGCCCCATGAACCAGTGGCGAGGACCTTTATCCGCGAGCCACCCGAAAAACGGCTGCACAATGGTGCTGAGGCAGCTCGACGCGAACATGAGCCCGGCGACCGACTTGTAGTCAAATCCATAGACCGTCACGAAAAACGGAAGCACCGCCGGCAGCGATCCGAGATTCAGGTCGGTCACAAAGTGCGACGTAGCGAGTATCGCAAGCGACTTCTTTTCCATCGCGGGAAACCTCTTCTTTTTATTCAGCGCGAAATCGATAGGAGCGATTGTAAAGAGAGTTCGGGAACTCCGGTATACCGGGCAGCGCCTCCCTAAATCCGCTAGGATAAAAAGATATTCAATATAAAAAAGTCCGAATTCGGAATGAAGAAAATCAAATTCAAAAAGGTGGATACCTGGAGCCTCTACTACACGCTCGCTCCCGTGATTCTGAAGGGGCTGAAGAAGTTCCGGAAGTCTTCCCGCCGCACGTTCCCCGATGCCTTTGAGAGTCAGAAGGCGTGGAACGAGGTGCTGGATGCCATGATCTGGAGCTTCAAGGAAATCAAAAAGGATGAGCGTCATTCGCCGCTCGTGAAGTGGTATGAGAAGTCGGAAGCGGGGGGCCTGGATCCCATTCCGGATGCGGTGCTTGAAGCGGAAAAGGCGTATCAGGAGCGTGTCCAGAAGGGTCTCGACCTTTTCGCGGCGAATTACCGCGAGCTCTGGGGCTGAACCCCGCGGCCTAACGCCCTCGCTCTCATACAGATCCTGCCCTTTAATTAGGGTTATTACGCATACATTTAGTTAGATATCTAACTAATATATCGGTCATGGCAATCAACTTTATCGCTCAGTCAGCGGGACGCATTGTTGCTCATGCGAACCGCTTTCTCGTTTCCGAGCTCCGCCGGCGCGGAGTGACGGATATTGTACCGAGCCACGGCGACATTCTGAATTACCTGCTGCGTCACGACGGGGCTACGAGCACCGATATCGCGGTTGGGTCTCACAGAACGAAGCCGACGGTCACGGTGCTCGTCGATAAGCTGATCGCGGCGGGCTACGTCGAACGCCGCCGGAGCACGAAGGACCGGCGGGAAACCGAGGTGTGGCTTACCGAAAAGGGCCGCGCGCTCGAACCCATGTTCTACGAGGTGTCAGAAGCGCTCTCGGAAGAAATGGCGCGGAACCTGACGCCAGAAGAAACCCAGACGCTTGAGCTGCTCTTGAAGAAGGCGGCCGGCGCGTAGGAATTCGGAAAGACTGAATTTTTCAGCCTGATTAATAGTTAGGCGTCTAATAATAAGACGTCAAATCAATACACTGGAGATACTGCAATGGCTAATTATAAGCTTGTCCACTCTGAACCCGCTCCCCGCGTTGAACTGCATGAGGCGCTGGGCCTCACGGGCGCTGAGGTGTCGATTAACACCGTTCCCCCGAACGGCGGCGTGCCTTTCGCTCATGTTCACACGAATAACGAAGAGCTCTACATCGTGCTGGAAGGCAAGGGCGAACTCTGGATCGACGGCGAAACGCTCCCGATCCAGGCAGGTGACAGCTTCCGTATTGATCCGGCCGGTAAGCGCGCGATCCGCGCCGCGGCGGATTCCTCTCTCAAGTACATCTGCGTGCAGACGAAGGCTCACAGCCTCGGCGGCTTCACGATGACAGATGCGAAGCTTGTGGACGACAAGGCGCCCTGGATGAAGTAATCCAGCGTTGCCGCGAGGCAGAGAAACAAAAGAAGAGGCAGATTCCGGTAAATGGAATCTGCCTCTTTCGCTATTCAGACGCCCTTATAAAGATGGGCGTTTTTTATTAAAGCGAGATGCCGTTCGACTGTTCGCCCTTCGCGGGAGTGCCGAGCTTATCCTTGAAGAACTGCACGATACGGTCGATCACCGGCTGCTGGAACCAGGGAAGGTCGCCGTGCTTCGCGTACTTCACGAGGACGAACTTCACGTCGTCGTTCTTCGCCTTCAGCGCGGTGTAGAGCTTGGAACTCTGAAGCGGGGAGACGAGAGGATCAATCACGCCGTGCATCAGGAGGAACGGAGGTTCCTTGCCTTTCACGTGGTGAATCGCGCTCGCGTAGTCCGCGGCTTTTTCGTTTGAAAGGATCGAGCCGCCGGCGGACGGTCCGAAGGAGAAGCCGTTCACGAGAATCGCTTCGGTCGCGGACGGCGACTTATGCTCTCAACCACCTTGGGCGAAAAGCCTTCACCGATATCCTTGAGGTCCGAGATGCCGTACATCGAGACCACGGCCTGGACGTCAGAGGACTGATCGAGCCAGTCACCCTGATCAAAGGCCTTTTCGCCGTTCGTCGTGCCGAGCATATCGACGAGATAGCCGCCCGCCGAGTCACCGATCACGCCGATGTGGTTCGGGTCGATGCCAAACTCCTTCGCGTGGGCGCGAAGAAACCGGACCGCTGCCTTGCCGTCATTCACGAGTCCCGGGAACTTCGTCGGGATCGGACGGTATTCCGCGGCCGCGACCACAAACCCGGCGCGGGCAAGAGCGTAACGCACCTCAGTGAACTTCTCATACGCTGCCGAAGTGAAGCCGCCGCCCGGGAAGTAGACGATCGCGGGCTTCTTCGCGTTGTTATGCGGGATCATCAGCGTCATGCGGAGACCCTGAACGTTACGGGGGGTCTTCACCTGGCTGTAAATCACGCCCGACATCGTATCGATGATGCCGTCTTTCACGGGAACCGTAATGATTTCGGCGCCCTGGGTTTTAACGACTTCAGAGGCCGCGTCAGCCCACGCGGTCTGTACCGTCATCGCGAGCGCGATGGCGATCGGCAGAATGATTTTCTTCATACTTCGGTAATGTTTTGTGGTTAGTTGATGAATAGACGGCTAACTATTCTAAGCATAAAGGGATAGGGTCCGCCCTTGAGCCACGCTTTGTAGCGCCTCTTTACGTAAACTTTCAGTAAGCTTTGATGGAAAACCGAGGCGCGGGAGAGGGAGGAGTGCCAAATGACGACTGAATTTGAGCGGATGCGGCAGGGCGAGGTTTATGACTTCATGGATCCTGAGATCCACGCGAGTCTCACGCACGCGCGGAAAGCGTGCGCCGCGTTCCGGAAGCTCGACACGCTGCACAGCGCGGAGTACCGCGCGGCGCTTCTCGACCTGATCCCCGGGTGCCCCGAGAGCTCGATGGTGAGCCCGCCTTTCCTCTGTGACCACGGGAACGGGATCCGGATGGGGGAGAACGTCTTCGTGAATTACGGCTGCGTGTTCCTCGATCAGGCGCCGATCACGCTGGGCGACTGGGTGAAGATTGGCCCGAACTGTCAGCTTTACACGGTGAATCACCCGGTGAACTATCTCGAACGCCGGAAGACGATTGAGAAGGCGCGCCCGATCACGATCGGCGAAGACACGTGGCTCGGGGGCGGCGTGATCGTGTGCCCCGGGGTCACGATCGGGAAACGCTGCATCATCGCGGCGGGTTCTGTCGTCACGCGGGACATACCGGATGACTCACTCGCCGCCGGGAACCCCGCGGTCGTGAAGAAAACGATCCCGCGGGAGTAATCTCTCAGATACCTTCTATATAGATAAAGATTAGGAACAGAAAGCATGAAGCGCTTCGCAATCGCGGCTGCCCTCACTCTGACACTCTTAGGCACGGGGAACGCGGTCCTCGCTGCCCCCGTGGTGCCGCTGCAGACGGACGAACTTGAATCCGGGAAGTTCGCAGACGCGAATGGCTGGGATCCCCGCTGGGTGGATCGCCAGAACGGGTTCTACCGGATGATCAAGGCGGGAGCGGGGGACACCGCGTACGTGATGGAAACGGTGTTTACGGGCGGGAAGCTCCCGGCGAACCCGGACGCCAAATCCGCCGTGAACACGTTCCGGATTCAGTGCGGGGCGAGAAAGATCGCCTATACCGGTGTCACGTTCTACGCGGACCGCTACGGGAAAGGCGCGGCGCTCGCGACGAAAACCTATCCCGAATCCTGGGTTGGCGCGGATCCGGGTTCTGTCGCCTCTGTGCTGATCGACCTGAAATGCTCGAAGTAACGGGGGACCCGCGTCCCTGTTTATCGGTGTTTCACGGCGATGCCTAAAAATTAGGCAGTGTGCCAAAGTGGCTGTTTTATAAGGAAAAGTTATTGCCTCACTCAAACCTTTTCCACCACAACTGTGGATAGCCATAAAAAAATGTTTCACGGATGACCGGAGGATTGTCGTAATTCTCCGGTTTTTCTTTATGAATCAAGGCTCTGACGGTTTTTTGTTACTGCGGTCAGATGAGAATCATTCTATTCTCTTGAAAAAACAGTCTTTTTTACGGTGTCAGAGATTGAACCCCTGAGGCGGCTTTTGTCCTTGAAAATCCAGACAAAACAGAGGTTTACCCTGTTTTTCAATGGGATATCTTAAGCGCGGATGAAGCCGGGATATCTTTTGTTACACGGGCCGTTCGTTTGTTTCAAATCCGCATAACTTTTTTTCAGGGTCGGTCGGTATAGTTCTCCTTAACCGAAAGGAATGAAGGAATTGGAACCCCCTTCATTCTGAGCCCCCTCCGTCTCTGGGCACAGGTTTGCAGTTGGATTAAGACGATCTCTCCTTTGAATAAGCTTTTGATTTTTCGGCAGATTTTTTGAAATCTGCCGATTTTTTTTTGCCTGCGCAAGGGGGTGAAATCAGTGCCGCAGCGCTGAAAAATTTCCGCTTCCCCCCCGGGACTTTTCTGAGCGTTCCCCGCAGTAACGAATCCGGGGTTCAGAAGAGCCCGTTACGCGCGATGCCAGCCGTAAAAGCGGCCGTGCTCAGCCGTGATTTCGGCGTGGTCGTCCTCGGTGAGAAGAATCATATTGTCAGGGGTATCGGCGCCGCCCTCAGATAGCGGCACGATGTGGTGAACCTCGTACCCCTCCGGAACGCCGTCGTAACCGTTCTCTTCGAGGAACGCGTCGCGCGAGGCGAGGCTTCGCGTGATGTCCTCACTCTCAATGTGATCGGTACCGTCGAGCTCGCCCGCCTTCGCTAAATCCGATAGGTCTCCGCTGTCGCCATCAAACATGCCGTCTTCGGTCGGGATCGAAGAGAGGTCAGACGCGAGGAGGCCGCCGGAAGTGTCATTCCCACCGTCAAACCCCAGGTCATCCGGGAGGACTGAAGAGACGAGTGAGCCGCCCGCCGCGACCACGAGACCCGCTGTCGCGAGACTCGTCAGACGCTCGGTATTCTCGTCCGTGAGGAAGGGGCGGTCGGAATCCAGGGCGCAGGCGCCGAGTTCGTCGAGAAGCGTCGCGGCGGTTTTGACCTGGGACTCAATGCCGGAAACGGCTCTGGAAATCCGGCGTTCGGCGACGTTTCCGATGGGCGTTAAATCGAGCCGGGTGAGACCGGAGACGATTTCCTGCGCGTCCCCCACCGCGGCAGCTGCTCCACGGACCGTGTTCACGGCTACGCCCCCTGCTACCGAAAGGGTGACTCCCGCGAATTTTACCGTGGTGTCGAGAATATCGTCGAAAAGTCCCATCTGTTTCTCCGCGCGTCTTTTTCGCGCTTCTGTTGTCTAACCTGATAAATACATTCTATTGGACCGTACGGATGAAATCAGCAGCGGCAATGTTGTCGCGGCGGGGGGAGGGGAAGTCTCGCCGAAAGCTTTCCTCCTGCCAGCTGACACACAGACACAGATCGATAAAGATGAAGTAAATCGATACCCCGCTGAATTCAATACAGAAACCACTCGGAAGGAAGAAAGTTTCTTTGAGGCCTGTGTTGCAACAGACATAATTTTGTTGCAATTCGGATGTCTCTCTTTGCGGAGAAGAGGAATAAGCTTTTCTTACGCATTGAGGAAGACACAAAAAATCTTCTTTAACGGGTGCCGCGCGCCGCGGTCCCTGAAAGCGAAGGCGACATCTCTCCGATGGATTGTGAATTTTCCAGTGCCGGTCTCTCCTGAGTACCGGCATTTTTTATCCTTAAAAAACAGCAACTAATCGGATTTCAGGGATGGGGGCGGCAAAGTGTCTCAGGCACGTTGCATCAGACACAATTCTGTTGCAATTAGCGGCAGAACTTTGCAGGTTTCGGTACTACATTATTCTCATGCGATGAGGAACACGCAGCGGTGTTTCCCATTCAGTTTTGCGCCACGGCAGAGCTGTGAAGAGCATAAGTGAAATCTCTCCTTTGGATGTGAGTTTTAATTCCGGCTTTCTTTATGGATTGCCGGAATTTTTTTAATTAAATCAATATATTAAATTTATAGCAAAACTAAATAAAAACATAACTATATAGGGTAAATCTGGATAAAAATTTACGCTTGAGTTGCTTTTTAGGTGATGCGAATTCCCGTGATCTGGAGTAAAGTGAGGTCAGACGTTGAGATACATTGTGGTGTTCTCAATCAGCTCCGGGCCGCTTCGGAGCTGCTCTGGTCAAACGGTGTTTTGCCTTTAATGTGATAACGAAACTTTGATTCCGGCGTTTCCCTTACGGGTTCGCCGGATTTTTTTAGATCACGGCCCAGGATCTTGGCAAAGATTTACTGTTTCACAGAATTCGGTTCTGTCCCACACTCCGCAGCACGTCGCGTGAAGGCTCGTTGAATTTCTTGGCCAGTTCGTCAAGAATCACGGGATGCCCGGCTTGTCAGCCGCAAATAAGACTTGAAAGCTTGCTGCTGACGAAACTGATTTTGGCTTCAAGCCCGCGGCATCCTGATTGCTGTTCACTTCGCGGCTTCTCTTACCTCAGGTAAATGAATTGCTATTGTTGAACTGGCGGACCGCAGAGGCGATGCTGATCGGCCTGATATCCCCGAGTTTTTAGAGTTGATCGTCGGATGATTAAGGATTACCAGTCGCCGTCAGTCACTTCAACGGGTTTGAGACCGGCGAGCCTATTGCTCCCCGAAACCACGCTCTCTTCGGAGTAGTAGTCGAACCAGGGAAGTCCTAGCCAGATGTAGTCATCCTCGGATACGGGTTCGTGGGGCATAGGAAGCGCTGTAATCCTTGACCAATCGGCTGAGTTAACGAGGTGGACATAGGCCCGTGCCGACTGGGTGGTGTCGTAGTCCGAGACTTCACGGCGGTCTTTGTAGATTTCCTGATGAATGCGGCCGCCGGTGCCGAGTCCCATTTCTGACAGACTGTCAGTTACCGTGCTGTCAGTTACCACCTTGCTGTATAAATCTAAATCTGCTTTGTGATCTTCCGCCTGCTTTTTTTCCTTTTTAAGCGGATAAACCTGAATCTGAATGCCGCCAAACTCAGACTTGCCAGTCAGCTGTTCCTCCGCGGTTTGACCTTCGCCGAGCGGGGCGGCGACGAACTGGCGGATGACTCCCTTTTCTACGCAGAAGCCGTCGATCCAGGGTTGGTCGGGAACCGGGAGGTAATTCTGAAGATTCTGTTCTTTGCCGCCATCAACCCGTGTGCCCTTAACGAGACCGGGCTTCCATTCTTCTCCGGTCACCGCGCAGATTTTGCCTGCCGCGATTCGGACGGCGAACGGATAAAACGCGGGGCTCCAGAAGGAGATCCACATGGCTTCAGCCTGGTACATTGGCATCATAAGTCCGCCTTGCTCCAGCCATTTCTGAGGAATCCTGCCTTCATAGTCTTCGACGTGTTCGAGTTCAAACTGCTCTAGTCCGGGCGGAAGATTATTGACTTCACCATCAGGAACTCGAAGCGTGCGCTGGAAATTAATGCGCAGTATGCAGTCTTTGCCGATCGCGGGAAAGGCGAATTCCAGTTCGTCATTGTTAATTAAACGAACGCGACTGCGGGGCTTATGGGTATGGAGTTGTACTTGGACAGTGTGGTCCTTCTCAGACATGGAGGATCTCCTTCAGTTATCACCAATCGCCGTCTTTCACTTCACGGCTGATCTCCAGAATCGCGTCGTCCGGCATCTGCTTCATCTGCCTGAGAACCTGGGCGAAAAGCTTTGGCCGGGCGGTAATAATGGCCTTGAGGTCGCTGGATAGCTTGCCTGCCATGGCGAGAAGAACGTCTTTGTCTTCGTGAAGCTCCTGGGCGATTAACACAATCGTTTCTTCAGATGGAGGAGGAAATATGCCTCGCTCAATCTTGGAAAGATAGGAGGGCTCGATCCCGACTCGTTCAGCGACCTGGCGCAGCGAATAGGTGCGTCGGTCTTCCTCTTGGAGTCTGAACCGTGCTTCGCGAATGTATGTTCCAAAGTCCATGGTTTTAGCCTGTGTAGCAGTTACTCCACATTTTAGCTAAACCAAAAACGAACCAAAACCATCAGTAATCGTTATTACCTGCGGTAAGTGTAGAGTAAATACTACACACTTGTCAAAAGTATTTGTCGCGGGTAGAGGAGTGAGCTGTCCCGCTTTCAGTAACACTTCTGTTTCATTTTCCTGAGCCATCTTTGCAGTCAGCGGGCATAAAGTAGCGAAGCGCGCTGAGGTCCATTCTTTTCTGCGCTTGGCAGCCTCAGCTGTCCGGGTAGCCTCCGGACGCGGTCTCTGTGTGTCGCGCGCAGGCATGCTTTTGTTTTAAACGAGATTTGGCTCGGTGCTTATTTCCGGAATCGCCGAGCTTTTTTTTGCTCACATAGGGGTAATCTCAGCGATTAATTGAAAACCCCGATATCGCGCCGGAAGTCCCGTCTGTGCTGTTCCCGATTGTTGTTAAAGGATTTTGTTTCAATTTCGGGAAGAATGTTTCAGGTCATTCGGCTAAATTATTCACTACGCAAGAGGTGCGGGTTTGCAGACCCCGCAGCGACAGCCAGTCTCGGTGAGTACCCGAGGCGCAGAGTGTGATGAAGTATCTCTCTCCTTTGTGGTTTTGAACTATAAAATTTATTTTTCCGGCATTTTCACGAGAAATGCCGGAATTTTTTTATCCGCGGTCAGGAAAAATACGTCATCTGCCGTTATTTGTATCCGAAATCCGAAAACCTCCCTTCACTGCATCATCTCGTTGCAATTGATCCGCGCGCAATCACAGGAAGCGTCTATTGTTAATTCTGCAAGGGGATGATCTGTAAGGAAAATCTCCGAGCAGCCCCAACGTGCAAAGCAGTGCAGTGGGGGCAGCGTGTAGTGTGTGACTTCTTTCCTTTGACTCTAGTGTTATCCGGCTAATCGTGTTTATGATCAGCCGGTTTTTTTTGATTTTGAGAAAGCGGCACGGCGTCAGCGGGGGTTGGCCGCGGCGAAAAGCGCCTTCGCGCGTTCCGCGATACGGGCGGCGCCTGAGAGAATTTCTTTCTCTGTAAACGTGCCGAACCCGAGAAGGAGGCCGTTCGTTCCGGCCGGGGCGTCCGTGAAGCTGCTGATCGCTCTTGCGGTGATTCCGTCATTCTCTAGCGCAGCCTGCAGTGCGGTATCGGGAATAGCGGGATCAAGAAGAAGCGCGAGGTGAGGGCCGGCTTCGGTTTCTGACACCCGGCCTAGAGACCCGAGTGACGAGCGAAGGGCATCCCGGAGGAGCGCGAAGCGCTTCCGGGAGTCACGTGCCATTTTCCGGATGTGGTGTGCGGAGCCGGGGCTTTCGAGATACTCGGCAAGCGCGGCCTGAAGCGATTCCGACGTAAAGCGGTCCGTGAGGAGCTTCGCGCCGGCGAGCGCCTCTGCCTGCGGTTCCGGGAGCACGGCGTAGGCAAGCCTCAGCCCCGGGAACACCTGCAGCGTACAGCTCTCCATATAGATCACGGCTTCATCGGCCCCCGGGAGCGACCGGATGGGAAAACGGGGTTTGTCACCGAGCGTCACAACCCCATCCGTATCCTCTTCGAGAATCCAGGCTCCCGTATCAAGCGCCCAGCGAAGGATCGCGGCTCGCCGCGCGTCCGCCATCGGAACCGACATCGGCATCTGGCTCGCCGGGGTGACGAGGATTCCCTTCGGTTTCAGGACGCCTTCAGGCGCCGTAAACACCATGCCCTCCCGATCCACCGGCACCGGAATCCGGCGGAGCCCCGCGAAGTCGAGCACCTTCGCGTCAAGCGGGAGCATCGGGGCTTCGGTGAGAATGGCATCGCCCGGCGTGAAAAGCGTGCCGGCGATAAGGGAAAGGCTCTGCACGCTCCCCGTCGTAATGACGATGTTCTCCTCACCGCACACAATCCCGCGCGTTTCACGAAGTTTTGCGGCGATCACTTTCCGTAAGGGGGCGTAGCCGGCGGGCGGGCTGTAAAAGGTGTGCCGCCAGGGGCTTCGGACAGTGGACGCGGCGATCTTCACCCAGTCCCGCTCGACCGTTTTCTCCATCGCCGACCCATAGATCTTGAACGGACGGTTCTCAAAATTTCCGGAGCCGGCGGCCGCCGCGGCGCTCCGGGCCGCTTCCGCTTTCCGCGTCAATGGACGGCCGTGAACCGGCGGGCGCGCGGGGCGTGGGGGTTCCGGGATCGGTTTTGTTTCCGCGACGAAGTAGCCGGAGGCGGGTTTTGAGACCGCGAACCCCGTCGCGGCGAGTTCCGCGTAGGCGCCGGCAACGGTGTTCGGGGCGACGCCGAGGTCAGACGCGAGACTCCTGATCCCGGGGAGCCGGTCTCCGGGTTTCAGCGCCCCGCGGCTCCGAAGCCGGATCAGTTCCCGCGTGATCTGCTTCCCAACCGGGAGTTTCCCGTTTTTCCGGATATGAATGGGGACTGACACCACCGGTTTTTTCTTCGCTTCCACGGGAACTTCCTTCCTTTCGATCTGTATCAGTGAGATAGTACCAAACTGTATCAGTCACACGCAAAGTCCCTAGGTAGAATGTCTGTCATCAGAGTCGTTCCCGGACTCATCCCACCCTATGAGGATTCCATCATGAATTTCGTTTGCACCTGCTGCGGAAAGAAAGTGTCGACCGATACAAAGGCGCCGGCGTGTGACTGCGGCGGACTTTTTGAATTGGACTTCGTGCCTCCGGCCTGGGACGACTCGAAGATTGACCGCGATACCTGGAGCCTCTTCCGGTACCGGGCGTTCATGGCGCTCGAAGGGGACGCGTGGAAAGAGGTCACGATGGGAGAAGGAATGACGCCCGTGATCCCGTTCTCAGACGACGTCCTCGTGAAGATGGACTACTGCATGCCGACCTTGTCCTTCAAGGACCGCGGGGCGGCAGCGCTCGTCGCCCACATGAAGTCGATCGGGGTTAAGAAGTGCGTGCAGGACTCGTCCGGCAACGCCGGAATCGCGGTCGCGGCCTACGGGGCGCGCGCCGGGATTGAGTGCGAGATCTACGTGCCTGAAGGCACGAGCCCGAAAAAGATCGCGATGATCGAGGCGTTCGGGGCGAAGGCGGTGGTGGTGCCGGGGGACCGTGATCACTGCGCCGATGTCTGCCGCGCGAAGGTGCGGGATGAAGGCGCGTACTACGCGAACCACGTTTTCAACCCCTTCTTCTATGAAGGAACGAAGACCTACATTTACGAGGTCTTTGAGCGGCTGCACCGGATGCCCGAAAACATCTTTATCGAGCTTGGGAACGGGACGCTCTTTATCGGTGCCGTGAAGGCGCTTGAGCACCTCTATGCCTCGGGCGCGATCGATCACTTCCCGCAGGTGATCGCGGTCCAGGGCGCGAACTGCGCGCCGTTCGCCGAAACGATCGCGGAGGGCGCCGAACATATCGTCTCCATTACCCCGAAGCCCACGATGGCGGAAGGGATCGCGATCGGGAAGCCCGCGAGGGCGGACGAAATCCTCGCGATGATCCGGAAGCATAAGATCCGCATCGTCTGCGCCGCGGAAGAGGATATCCTCCCCGCTCGCGCGGAACTCGCGCACCGCGGGATCTACGCGGAGCACACGACCGCCGCGTCGCTCGCCGCCTACTACACGTACTGCCGTCAGTACGGCCCGACGCATGACGCGCTGCTTTCGATGTGCAGCGCCGGGATCAAGAGCGACCACTGAGAACGAATAAAAGACAGCGGACGCCTGAAGATTGCGCCGCGCCGAGTCTGAATAACAAAAAGAGCGCCTCAATGAAGAGGCGTCATAAAAACATATCCTTTGAGGGGCTTAAAGAAAAACCCGCGGCGCGCCTGGGTGAGGCGTATCGCGGGTTCTTTTTTGTCTTCCAGTTTTTACGGTGGAGGACCGCCTCTCAGATTAAGCTCCGATCAGGCGATCGAAATCATCTGCTTCGCGGCCTTTTCTTCCTTCGTGACCTTCGGGATGCAGACAGTCAGGATGCCGTTTTCGTAAGAGGCCTTGCAATCGGCCTGCTTCACGCCTTCACCCACATAGAACGTACGGGCGCAGGAGCCAGAAGAGCGTTCCTGACGGATCAGGTGACCTTCCTTCTTCTCTTCTTCCTTGTGGCTCTTGGAGGCGGAAACCGTGAGGTAGCCGTCCTTCAGCTCAGCGGAGATTTCTTCCTTCTTGAAGCCCGGGAGGTCGATCGCGAGCTCATAGCCCTTGTCGGTCTCGCGGATATCAGTCTTCATCAGGCGGTCAGCGTTCTTGCCAAAAACCGTAGTGGAAGGATCCGGGAATTTGAAACCAGAGAACACATCAAACGGATCAAAGATGTTCAGAGGGGATTCATCAAAAATAGTAGGAACATTTGCCATAATTATCACTCCATTATGGCCGTCGTCTGAGCGGTCAACACTTGATTAACAGGTACTTAACCCTGATTGGTAAAGGGGAATGATCGGATGCTTGTACTTATTTTCATCCCCCTGCAATAAATATTATGGGGGCGGTTTTTATTTTTTCAAGGGGTCAGACAATTTTTTTATAAGACACGGAAAATTTCTTTTCTGAATCACGGTAAAAGAGAAAAAGGTAACGAAGAAACGACAGGGGCAAAAAAAGCGCGCCGGGATAAACCGACGCGCTTCATTTTTCCGTAAGCCCTGTCGGGAGCAGGGCTTTCAGTTTTATTGCTTCCGATTACTTGCCGACGTAAGCCGCGGCGCTGTTACCGGAAATACGGCCGAAGGTGACGATGTCAGCCACAGCGTTGCCGCCGATGCGGTTGCCGCCGTGCACGCCGCCCGTCACTTCACCCGCCGCGAAGAGACCCGGGATCGGCTTCTTTGCCTTATTCAGCACTTCAGCCTTCGGGTCAATCGTCACGCCGCCCATCGTGTGATGGATACCGGGGGTGACTTCAGCGACATAGAACGGAGCCTGATCGAGGCGGATCACCATTTCGGGACGGCCAAAGAGATCGTCCTTCTTGTTGTCATAGGCCTTCCAGTACTGATCAAAGCTCGCCTGGACGACCTTCGGATCGGCGCCGATCATCTTCGCGACGTCAGCCACCGTGTCGCATTTCTTCATGAGACCTTCGGAGACGTAGCTGCGGAGCATCTTGTTCTTCTTATAGATCGAGTCATCGACCACGAGGTACGCGATGCCGCCCGGCTGCTTGAGCTCATTCGCGGAGACGACGTCACGGGTCAGCAGCTCGTTCGTGAACCGCTTGCCGTTCTTATTCAGCAGGAACCCGCCGCGGGCACGCATCGACTCCGAAATCAGAGCGCCGTTCCTCTTGATGACGGTCGGGTGAATCTGAATCTGCTCGATATCGGTGAGCGACGCGCCGACCTGCTGCGCGAGGACGATACCGTCACCGGTCGCGCCCGGGTGGTTGGTCGTCGAGAAGCCCTTCAGTTCAGGACGATACTTTTCCACCATCTTGTGGTTCGCGCCGAAACCGCCGGTGGCAAGCACCACGGCTTTCGCGTTGATCGTCTCCATTCCCTTCGGAGTCTTCACCTCGACGCCGGCGACCTTGCCGTTCTTCATGATGATCTTCGTCACGCGGTTATTGAGACGCATATCGATATGGTCTTTATCCGCGCGTTCACCAAGGACCCGCATCAGTTCAATACCGACCGGAGACCCATCGCACGGTCCATGACCGCGGGCCTTCGTCTGGCCGCCGCCGCGACCCATGCGGTGGCAGAATTTCGCGCCAAGCGACAGGAGCCACTCTTCAGCGCCCGCGGCGTTTTCGGTCAGCGTCTTCAGAAGCGCCGGGTTATTGAGGTTGTGGCCGCCTTTCATCGTGTCGGCGTAGAAAATGGCAGGCGAATCGTCCGTCACGCCGTCCGCGATCTGCTGCTTCGTGCCGGCCGCGTTCATGCCGCCTTCAGAGCGGTTGGAGTTGCCGCCGAAGTAGGCCATCTTCTCAAGGACGATCACCTTCGCGCCGCGCTCAGTCGCGGTGATGGCGGACGAGAGCCCCGCGCCGCCCGAACCCACGACCACGATGTCAGTGGATTCAGCCGCAAAAGCCGGACTCGCGACCAGCATGGAAAGAGCAGCCGCAATCAGAGTTTTTTTCATCTTCTCTCCTCTAGATTTATAGGAATACAGCAATAACTATCTTACGTTAGCTATATCGATTTTTGAAATATTTTTTAACAGTCATTGACGTAAAAGCAACAATCAAACGGAATTTGCGTTTCCGGGAACAGAAATTCGATTGGGAGAGAAGAGATTTCATCGATGAAGAAGGCTGATTTCATCGAATCAAAGCCGTTTCTATGCTCCGCTTTATCGAGGATTTTCGGTGTACACGGTTATTCCCTGTTAAATATTCATAAATGTACCGGTAACTGTTACGTCAGTAAGAGCCGTGTCAGCCGTTCTTTAAACCCGTACATAAGAGGGGAATCCGGCGCGGTTCACGGGGCGCGTCAATGAGGTTTCGGGGCTCCCTTTGTTTCAGCCTGTAAAACATCGGGTTTATCCGTAACCCGCGGACATAAGATTGAAATTCTGTGAAACGGCGAAAGACGTATGGAGTTCCGGCTTTCCCCCTCAGATACCCCGACGAAAAAAAGGAAAAAGAATGCAGAAGACTCTCTCGCGCCGGAGCGCGATCGCCCTCTCCGCCGCAGCTGCCGCCGCTATCGCGGCCCGCCCCGCGGCTGCCCGTCCGGCTGTTGTCCCCGTGATCTGGGACGGAAAGAAAATGTATGAGACGTTCAAGGCTCAGGGCACCGGTTTCTCTTACCCCGGTCCCGCGGACCGTCCGGTAGCCTATGTGGCGATTGACCCCCAGTGCCCGGACTGCATGAAGTTCACGGAAAACGTGAAGCCGCTGCTTTCGAAAGTGAACGTGATCTTCTTCCCGATCGCGTTCCTCAATATCAACTCCGAACCCCAGGGGAGCACGATCCTCGCGTCGAAGGAACCGTGGAAGAAGTATGAGGAGCAGCATGAGCATTTCCGCGACCCCGAGTTCCGCGGTATCCGCTATGACCTCGCGAAGCTCCCCGAGGACCTCCGGAACAAGGTCTGGACGAACACGAAGCTGCACCGCCGTGCCGGCTGCCGCGCGGTGCCCTACGGCGTCTTCAAGAATTCGAAGGGCGAATATAAGCCGTTTGATGAGAACCTCTCGACCGAGGAACTCGCGGCGCTCTTTGAAGTGAAGCTCTGATTAAAAATCAGAAGCCGAAATAAATGACGGGAGAACTCTTGATTGAGCTCTCCCGTTTTGTTTGGGTTCAATCGTCTCAGAGGCCGGTCTTTCCCGCGTATGCCGCGGACTTCGCGCCGGCGATGAGGCCGAAGGTGACGGCGTCTGTCAATCCGTTCCCCGGCATCATGTTCCCGCCCTGAACTCCGGCTGTCACTTCCCCCGCGGCGTAGAGCCCTGGGATCGGGGTGTCACCGGACCCGAGAACCTCAGCGCGGTCATTGATTCTGATTCCACTGAGTGTCGCGAGAACGCCGGGCTTCACGGCGGCGACGTACCAGGGGCCCTGATCAAGCCGAACCCGCATTTCGTAGCGCGCGAAATCCTGATCGAACTTCCGGTCGTAAGTCCGGTAGTAGCGATTGAGGGTTGACTTCACAGCGGCTGAGTTCGCGCCGATCGCTTTGGCGACCGCGGCGACCGTCCCGCAGCGCTTCATGAGCCCCTGGTCCACATAGGTTTGAAGGGCTTTATCGGCGTCAAATATTTCGCTGTCAATCACGAGGTACGCCGCGTGCCCGGACTGCTTCAGGATGTCCTGCGACACGATATCCCGGATCCCGGTTTCGTCCGTAAAGCGCTTCCCCGATTTATTAAGGAGTATGCCGCCCCGCGCCCGCAGGGCTTCCTCGATCGGAACATTACCCTTCACGCTTACGGTCGGACGGATCTCGAGCTGATCGAGGTCGAGGAGCGAAGCGCCCGCCGTCCGCGCGATCACGAGCCCGTCCCTCGTCGCGTCCCGGAAACCGACAGGCGCGATGCCTTTGAGTGTCGGGTGTGATTGGTCCACGAGGGACGAGTACGCGGCAAAGCCTCCGGTCGCGAGGACCACGGCTTTCGCTTTGATCTGGTAGCGGCCTTTCGGCGTCTGGACCTCGATTCCTGCAACCTTCTGGTCCGCGAGGATGAGTTTGGTCGCGCGGGCCTGGGTGCGGAGGTCAACCTCGCTCTCAAGCGTCTTCGCTTTCAGAACCTGGATGAGGCGGGGACCGACCGCGGTTCCGTCACAGGGAGCCATGAGGCGCGGCCGCTCTTCGCTCCCCACGGGAGTGATCCGAAGACAGAGTTTCGCGCCGAGCGTTTCAAGCCACGCGAGCGCCGGAGCGGAGGTCACGGTCATCGCGCGCACGAGGGCCGCGTCATTAATCTGGTGCCCGTATCGGATCGTGTCCGCGGCAAAAAGCGTCGCGGAGTCCCCCGTGATCCGGGCTGCTGCCTGATCGGGAGTCGCGGCGGCGTTCAGCCCGAGTTTCGCGAACGCGGTGTTCCCACCCGCGTCTCCCGTTTTTTCAAGCAGAATCACTTTCGCGCCGCGCATAGCCGCGCCGATCGAAGCGGAGAGGCCGGCCGCGCCTGCGCCCACCACGACCACATCCGCGGTTTCAGCGGCAAAGGCGGGGGAGGAGAGAAGCGAAAGCGCGAGGGAGGCCGCGAGAACAGTCTCTTTCATGAGCCGATTCCTCAGGACGAAGTGAAAGTTCTTTAAATAATAGCGCCTGAGGGGCGGGGGAAAATCGGGCAAAAAAAAGCCGCAGCGATCTGAGGAGAGAGAAAGATCGCGTGCGGTCCTAGCAAAACACTACAAAGCACTACTGGAGAAAATTGAGCACCGCATGAAGCGGTTCACGCGGTGCTCACTTCGGAGACCTCCGGGATGGACCTTTGGAGAGAGAGACGGTCCTCCCGGATTGTTTGAAGCTTTTACTTCGCTATTACTTACCGATGTACTTCAGAGCGGAGTTAGCGGAGATGCGGCCGAAGGTGATGATGTCAGCCACAGCGTTGCCGCCGATACGGTTGCCGCCGTGCACACCGCCCGTCACTTCACCCGCGGCGAAGAGGCCAGGGATCGGCTTCTTCTCGGGGGTCAGGACTTCAGCCTGCGGGTCGATCTTCACGCCGCCCATCGTGTGATGGATGCCGGGGGTGACTTCAGCGACGAAGTACGGAGCCTGGTCCATACGGATCAGCATCTCAGGGCGCCCAAAGAGATCATCCTTCTTGTTATCGAACGCCTTGTGGTACTGATCGAAGCTCGCCTGGACAACCTTCGGATCCACACCGATCAGCTTCGCGACGTCAGCGATCGTGTCGCACTTCGTCATCAGCTTCTCAGCCGTGTAGTTCTGAGCCATCTTGTTCTTCGAGTAGATGGAGTTGTCGATCACGAGGTAAGCGATTCCGCCCGGCTGCTTGAGCTCATTCGCGGAAACGACGTCGCGCGTCAGGAGCTCGTTCGTGAAGCGCTTGCCGTTCTTGTTCAGCAGGAAGCCGCCGCGGGCACGCATCGATTCAGAGATCAGAGCGCCGTTCTTCTTGATGACGGTCGGGTGAATCTGGATCTGCTCGATGTCGGTAAGGCCAGCGCCAACCTGCTGGGCGAGGACGATGCCGTCACCGGTAGCGCCCGGGTGGTTCGTCGTGGAGAAGCCCTTCAGTTCAGGACGATACTTCTCAACCATCTTGTGGTTCGCGCCGAAACCGCCGGTCGCGAGAATCACAGACTTGGCGTTGATCGTCTCCATTCCCTTCGGAGTCTTCACCTGGACGCCGGCGACCTTTCCGTTCTTCATCAGGATCTTCGTCACGCGGTTATTGAGGCGCATGTCGATATGATCCTTATCCGCGCGTTCGCCGAGCACACGCATGATTTCGATACCGACCGGCGAACCGTCGCAAGGACCATGACCGCGGGCACGGGTCTGGCCGCCGCCGCGACCCATACGATGGCAGAAGTGAGCGCCGAGGTCGAGGAGCCATTCTTCAGCGGAGGCAGCGTTTTCCGTCAGAGCCTTGACGAGCGCCGGGTCATTCAGACCGTGGCCGCCGCGGATCGTATCAGCGGCGAAGCGTTCCGGCGTGTCGTCGAGAATCCCGTGAGCCTTCTGCTGCTTCGTGCCGGCGGCGTTCATTTCGCCTTCGGAGCGGTTGGAGTTGCCGCCGAAGTAGGCCATCTTCTCAAGCACGATAACCTTGGCGCCCTTTTCGGTCGCGGTGATGGCGGAGGACAGGCCAGCGCCGCCCGAACCGATGATGACGATGTCAGTGGATTCAGCGGCGAACGCGGGGGTCGCCATCATGACGGCAAGCATGCTTGCCAGAATGGTCTTTTTCATTTTCTCTCCCAGAGATTTAAGTTCATAGACGGTTAAAAAGTTCGTATGGATTAGTTCGTCCGTCTATGCAAAACGGATTATTCCGGAAAAAATAGGGTATTTCTGTGATAAAAGTCACGGTAATTTTTCGTAATACGGGACATAACGGACAAAACCGAACCGGGAACTGCCTGAAAACATGGGGTCACGGACCGGTTTATCAAGGAAAACCCGAACAGGTGTTTTTATTGGCGAAGGGGTAAGAAACGGCGTGACAGGTTTCCTTTAGGCCGGGAGCGGGGAGATCGGAAGCGGGCCGACTGCTCTATTCTGAAACTGCCTCAAAGCCCCATGGGTTCAGGGTTTCTGAGAAAAATCAAAGCGGAAAAGAACGATTCATAAGCCCATTAGTTACTTTCGCTGTACCTGATAGATAACACGGTTATTTCTGTAGACCGGCATTAATCCGGGCGTTAATATCGGGGATCTGAAATAAGAACTGCGGCGGCGTTTTTTTGGTTCGCCGCGGTCTCTGAAGGACTGAGTGATGATCGAGATATCGCGCAGAAAACTATTGGCGGCTGGGGCCGCGGGTGCCGCGGCGGCGGGCACAGCGGAAGCGCTGCCGACCCGGCCCTGGGTCCGCTATCAGGCGGAACGGGCCACCGCGAACGCGAGGGCCCGGTGGCGTGCGGATATGATCCGCGAAACCTACCGGATGGTGTGGGTCGCGCCCGACTGGAACGCGAAGGAGATGTTCGAGGCGTTTATCGGACCGGATGGGATCCCGACCCACGGCGCGGCCTGCGTGACGTACCCGGGAGACCCGGGGAGGCGACCCGCGTTCGTCGCGATCGATACGCAGGACCCGAACTCGATCACCATGCTGAGAACCTTCAAAAAGCTCTCGCACCTCATCGACTTTCACATTTTCCCGCTCGCGTTCCTCGGACCCGAGTCCGAGTTTCAGGGGGCGACGATCCTCGGAGCCCCGAACCGGGCGCTTGCGCTCGACGACCAGATCACGCTCTTCAGCCAGAAAGGCTCGAACGGGATTGAGTACGACGTCAGCCGGATCTCGGAAGATTCCGAACGGAAAATCTGGGCGAACACGAACCTCTTCCGGGCGACGCGGGGCGTTGATGTGCCCTTTGGCGTTTATCTCGGGATGGATGGGGGATACCGCCCCTTCAATAACCAGCCGGACTGGGATCACTATCTCGCGCTCTTCGATCTCGTGAAGGCGAAGTAGGAGGGGACGGAAGATGAAAGAGGAAGAGAAAAAGAACGGGGCAGGTGTTTCCCGCCGGATGGCGGCCGGGACGGTCCTCGCCGCGGCGGCCGGTATGGCGATCGCGAAAGAGGCGGCGGCGAGCCAGCTCGCGACCGGGTCGTCTGTGGTGCCTTACGCCGAACTGATTGACGGGGCGCTCGAATCCGCCTCCTGGGCATAGGCGCATACCCGGGCGGATCCCCACTACGCGATCCTTAAGAAGGTGATGATCCCGTTTGGTTGGAACGGGAAAAAGATGATCGACGCGTTCTCGGGCCAGGTCCCGATGCTCCAGCAGGGGTCGCGGGGGTTCTCGTACCCGGGGCCCGAGGGGCGGCCCGTGGCGTACTTCGTCTTCGATACCCAGGGTGAGAACTCTATCCGGATGATCGAGCGGCTGAAGCCGCTTCTGAATGACATCGATATCCACTTCTACCCGGTCGCGTACCTCAACTGGCGATCCGGCCCTCAGGGGGCGCAGATACTCGGGGCGGCGGAACCGTGGCGGGCGCTTGATCACCACATCGTCCGCTTCAGTGATCCGGGGACCCGGGGGCTTCGCGTGAGCCGGACGGGGGACAGGCCCGCGATGGAATCCGCGGTCTGGGCGAACGGGAAGGTTACCGCGAGGTCGGAGGGCGCGACGTCCCCTTTGGCGTCTTTAAGAGCGGCCCGAACCGCTATGTGCCGTTTGATGGGTCGCTCACGGAGGAAGACCTCCGGACGGTGCTCCGGAAGGGCGAGAGCCCCTACTACGCGCCGCTGAAATAAGGATCGGGGGAGGTTATGACGAAACGCTATTCACGGCGGGACGCGGTTCTCCTGGGGGCGTTTTTCTCGCTTTCGATCGGACGAAACGCGGCCGCGTCGACCGAAAAGAACACGTGGCAGGACCTCGTGAAGGTGCCGGACCGTCTCGCGCGGGAAGCGGGAGTCGCGACGGGCTCCGGGGGCTTTGAGTACCCCGGCGGCGCGGGGCGGGCAGTCGCGTACCTCTTCTTTGACCCCCAGGATCCAAAGAGCATCAGGCTCGTCCGGCGCGTGAGACCGTTTGTCGGGATCGTCGATATCGTTTTCTGCCCGATCGCGGCCGTGAACGCGGTGTCCCGCGCCCAGGCGGACACGATCCTTTTCGCGCACCCGCAGTGGCGGATGCTCGACCGCCATCTGAGTCTCTTCGATGACCCGAAGCGGCGCGGAATCCGCGAGGCGGACGACACCGATAACGATAAGGGGCAGCTGTCGGTGGGTGAGGTGAGCGGCGTGATCCAGGCGAACACCGAGGCGTTCACTCGGGCGATCGATCCGCTCTCCTACCCGTTTGGCTTTATGGAGAACGCGGGGGAACTCGAGCTGCTCGATCCGGACATCACCGAGTCGGAGCTCTCGCGGCTCTTCGGGGTCGCGCGCGAGTCGTTTTACGGGCCCGATAAGTAATCCGGGAACGAATGGAGGAGGGGACGCGAAAGACGGGATTAAACAAAAAGGTTAATATTACGTCCGAAAATTAATCTAATTGTTATCAGGCAGCACCCGCTCATGAATGACACGCTTCTCCGTATCGCGCTCCTCCTCATCGATACGATCGTCCCGATTTCGCTTGGCTACATTCTTCATAAAAAAGGCATCGTCACCCAGGAAGGGACGAAAAAGGTCTTCACGTTTAATGTCCGCGTGGTCTTTACGGTCCTCGCGGTGATCTCCTTCTGGAGCCTTCATATCGGCCCCGCGATCTTCTGGGTGCCGGTGATCGCGCTCGTGATCACGTTCCTCCCGTACTTCATCATGATGGCGGCGACGAAAAAGAACCCCGATCCCCGGGAGCGGGGTGCGCTGGTGACGGCCGGGATGCTCGGGAACACCGGGACGCTTGGGGGCCTTGTCTGTTACCTGCTTCTTGGGCCCGCCGCGTTCGCGTACGTGCAGATCGTCGCCGTGATCCAGAACGTGCTTCTCATTACGTTCAACTTCCCGGTCGCGCAGAAGTTCCACGACATGGCGGTGGCGGGTGAGGGCAAAGCGCCGATGAAGAAGCGCTCGTTCTCGGAACTCTTCTTCACCTGGAATCAGGTCGCGCTGATCGGGATGATCGTCGGGGCGGGGCTCTCGCTCGCCCACGTGCCGCAGCCTGAGTGGCTTCAGATGGTGTTTAAGCCGCTCGTGCACCTTGGGGCCTGGATCGCGTTCCTCCCGGTGGGCCTGCTTCTCGACTTCGACGCGGCGCGCCGCGAGATGTCGAAGACGCTGTGGCTGATGCCCCTCAAATTTATCCTGATGCCGCTCGTCGTCTGGGCACTCTGCGCCTTGCTCATCACGAATCCCGTGATGGCGGCGACCTTGATCATCGTCTCCTCCTGCCCGACGGCCATCAATTCGGTGCTCACGTGCGCGCTCTATGGGCTCAAAACCAACATCGCGGTCTCGTCCTTTATGACAAGCACCACGGTTTTCGCGCTCGTCATGTGCCCGATCTACTTCTTCCTCTTCCGGTAAAAACCGGTTCCGGTTTTTGCCGCTCTGAACTCCTGAAACACTGGGTTACCTTGACCTGGTGTTTCTTTTTTGCCGTTCCGGTATAAATCGTCAGTCGCGGACCGAAGTGAAGGTCTGTATTTATTTTTGGAGGTCTTCAATGAAGATCCATCCGTCTGCCGTGGCGATCACCGCGGCGCTTATTGTTGCCTCCGTGCTTCTCGCGCCGTCGCGCGCTCACGCCTGCACGCTCTACGCCGCGGCGGGAACGGCGGTCGATGACGGCGGCGTCATGATGTCAAAAGTCCGGGACTGGCGTCCAAGCGAGGAAACGCTGGTCCGCGTGACCCCGAAACCGGGCGAAGGCTACGCGTACGTGGGACTCGCGACCGGCAAGTACCAGAACTTCAACATGGGCGTGAATGAGAAGGGGCTCGCGCTCGGGCTCTCCACCGCGGGCTCGATCCCGAAGAAAGAGCGCCTCGCGATGCCTCACTTCAGGTCGAAGGACGGCTTCACCTCCCCCGCGTACCTGCTTCGCCACTGCGCGACGGTGGAAGAGGCGATCCGAGCGACGGAAGCCTACGTGGAACCCGTGAACTTCATCCTCGCGGATAAAACGGAGGCCGCCGTGATTGAGGTGATGCCAGGCGGCAAGCGCACCGTGAAGCGGATCAAGACGGGGACGATCGCCCACACGAATCACTATATCGAGCCCGAGTCTGAAGCCTTTAACCAGAAGATCGGGAAGAGCTCCGAAGTGAGGCTCGCGCGGATAAAGGCGCTGCTCGCGGACTCCACATCGGACGGGAAGACGATGACGTTCGATGCCTTCAAGGCGCTCGGTCACGACCGGAACGCGGGTCCCGATCACAGCATCTGGCGCACGGGAAGCCAGCCGGACGGCACCCAGACTGTCGCCTATATGGCGGTGAAGTTCCCGAAGGCGGGCGGGTACCCGATCCTGCATCTTGAGTGGCGGACGAAGGCGGACGACCCTGCGTCGCTCCAGGTGATCGAGGAACCGGTGACGTTTAATCGATAACCCAGTTCCGCGTCTTACTCGAAACCCGAGGCTCACCGCCCCGGTTTTTTTTGTTGGGCGGAAGAAAGAGGGGGCTCGGGCGGAACCCAGCCGCCCGGGCGTCTTCCAATGGTGCAGCGTCTGCCGTACCTGTCTGGAATTGATTTCTTTTTGATTAATAGATCCTGATAGAAAAGACCGAAAAACTCATAGCAGCTAATAGTTACTGATACACCCTATGCGCTTCTATCTGAAGCTATGAGAAAACAGCTGTAACGGATACCGTACCCGGTGAGAGCGGAAGAGGGGGCTCATCGGGAGAGCGGGAGGCGGTTTTCCGTGTTCCGGCGGGGAGAAAAGGTTCGGAGGAGCGCGGCTCTGAAACGCCCCCGCTGAGGCTCTGAAATCTCATAGTTTCTAATAGGATGTATCAGTTTCTATCAGCATCTATCAGGAACTATGAGAAAAGCGGTAACGGGAACCGTACCCGGGAGCGAGGCTCAGTTCTCCCTTGATTTCTCTTTCACGGTTTCTCGTGTAGAGTCGAGGAGAGTGACGTTTCTCTTTCCTTTCCTTTCACCATGATCCGGAAACTCTGTGCCGCGGTTCTCTGTGTCGCCGTGATCGGGACCTCGGGGGCTGACCCCGTGCTCCCGAAGGCACCGCCTGTGCGTCTTGCCGTGGTGAATAGCTATGGGGAGGCGCTCTCGGTCCGGTACTTCTCGGCAACCGTCGACGCGATCGCGCGGGCGGTGGAGCCGAGGCAGCTTCTCATTCATGAGTACGATCCGCCATCGTTTCTCGCGGCCGCGAAAGCGAACGCCTTCGATATCTCGATCGCGTCGAGCGGCCTGAGCTCCTTGATGCTCGAAGGAACGAATGGCTCCGCGCTTCTCACCCTCACCTCATTCCGCGCCAAAGACCCGAACCACGCGAATGGCGCGGCGGTCGTGGTGCGGGGAGACCGGACGGATCTCCAGACGAAGGGCGACCTCGCGGGGAAAGATCTCGCGATCGTCGGCCGTCAGGCGTTTGCCGGGTGGCAGGTGCCGGCGGGCGACATGATCCGTCAGGGGCTCGACCCCGACCATTACTTCGGGTCGGTGACGGAAGTCGGGATGCCGATGACGAATGTATTGGATGCCGTAAAGTCCGGCCGCGCGGACGGGGGCTTCGTGATCACGTGTCTCCTCGAGGAATTGGAGTCCGAAGGGAAGATCCAGCCAGGCGACTTCCGGGTGATCGGGGAACGGAAGGGGGATAGCGGATTCCGCTGTCGGCACTCCACGATGCTCTACCCCGGCTGGTTCCTCTCCGTGAAACCGAGTCTCGGGTCAGCGGATTCCAGACGTGTGCTGAAGGCGCTCCTCGACCTGCCGCCTTCCGGCCGCTCCGGGCTCTACTGGACTGTCGCGAGTGACCGGAAAACGATGCGGAATCTCTTTACGCTCATGAATCTTGAGCCTGAGCCACGCGGGATCCGGTGGGCGCTCCGCGAATACTGGCAGTACGTGTTCGGGGCCGCGATTCTGCTCGTGATCCTGATCCTCTATTCGTCCGTCATTACCGGAATGACGCGGAAACGCACGGTTGCCCTCATGAAATCGGAAGAAGACCGGCTGCGGGCGGAACTCGAACTCAAGAAGCAATCTGAAAAGATCGGGTCGCTCGAAAAGGTTCGGGCCGTGGGGCTGATTTCCAGCATGCTCGCACACGAATTGAAGCAGCCGCTCGCGGTCATCATGAATTACGCGCAGGGGCTCGAGATGCGGCTTTCCCGCGGGACGATGAAAGAGGAGGCGCTCCGGCATTCACTCTCTGAAATCGAGAAGGCGGGCGAAGAAGCGGACGCGATCGTGGATCGGGTGCGGAACTTCGTGAAGGGGAAGGAGAGCGCGCATGTGCCGCTTGACCTCACAGCCGAAGTGAACAGGACGGTCGAAACCTTCAGGCGGCACACGGATTCTCCTATAACGGTTACCGTACCCTGGAGCCCGAGTCTGATTGTCTGCGGGGACCCCGTGGAACTCGGGATCATCTTCATGAATCTCCTTCGGAACGCGGAGACCGCGACATCGAAAAACGACCCGGAGCACCCGCCCCGGATCACGATCACGATGCGGCGGGAGGGGGAGAGGGCGGTCGCGGAAGTATCGGACAACGGGCCGAGGCTCACGGATGAAGCGTTTTCGCGGCTCTCGGAACTCGGGAAATCGACCCGGAAGGAAGGTCTCGGGCTCGGGATCACGAAGGAACTCGCGGAGGGGCTCGGGGGCTCGATCAAATTCGAGCGCCGCTCGGAGCGCGGTCTTACGGTAACGGTTACCGTACCGCTCTGTCCCGAAGACAAGGTGAAAACATATTGGAGTGAGCAGAAAGAGAAGAACGCGTAAGAATTAAGACACCGGGGACACCCCCCGACAGTTTCCCACCCGGCTCCGGCCTCCCCCGAAGAGGCACGAGAAGCCAAAAAACACAAAAGGAAACCGCCGGACGCGCCCGCGTTGGAATCAAAGGAGAAGCAAGGCATGGCTGATATGCGAGAGGAGGCGGCGATCCGCGTCGTGGATGACGAGGCATCCGTCCGCCACTCCTGGGAATTTATTCTGGAAAGCGCCGAGTGGACCGTGCGGTCCTACGCGAGCGCGGAGGCGTTTCTGAAGCTTGACGACCCGCATGTCCCGGGGTGCGTCGTGCTCGACGTGCAGATGCCGGGAATGAGCGGGATTGAATTGATGCGGGAACTCGCGTCCCGCCGCAACCGCCTCCCTGTGATCTTCGCGACCGCGCACGGCGACATCGATATGGCGGTGCAGGCGCTGAAAGACGGGGCATCCGACTTCCTTCCGAAGCCCGTCAAAGCCGACCGCCTGATCGCGGCGATTGAGAAAGCCGTCAAAGCGGATCTCGATCGCCGGAAGGCGGAGGACGGGATCGCCGCCGCCCGGACGCTCTGGGACACACTGACGCCCCGCGAAAAAGAAGTGGCGAAAGGCGTTGCCGCGGGCGACCTCAATAAGCAGGTCGCGGATCAGCTCGGGATCACGGAGAAGACCGTCCAGGCGCACCGGAGCTCGCTCCTCCGGAAGCTCGGGCTCCGGGGGAGCGCTGAACTCGCCTCCTTCCTCATTTCAATCGGAGAGCGTTAGCCCCTGTTCCTATTCTTTCCCTCCAAAACCCCGCCCCCTGAAAAGCGATGACTTTCAGGGGGTTATCTTTTTGTATTACGAGAAACCTCCCGTACCCACCCACGGCATTCCTCCAATACCGTGTCGGGGAGAATATCGGATTTATCTGTTTTTAAAAGAAAAATAAGATCAGGTTGTGAGGTCAGAAGTGAGACCGGAGAGGCACGGCCCCGATACAAAAAAGCTTGCCGGCACTTGAAGGCTCCTTCGAAAGACCTATTTCGGGAGATATTGGAGATGGAAACCAGAACTGAAAGGAGAACCGGGGTCGGACTGTCCCGGCGAACGCTGCTCGCGGGTACGGCAGCCGCTGCCGGCGCGTCCGCAATTTCGTGGAAGGTGATCGCGGAGCAGATCGAGACTCTGAAGAAAGAAGGATGGGAAGCGAACCCCGTCGCCTGCAAGGTGTGCGGCGGCGGATGCGGTCTCATCATCATGAAGAAAACGGGCGTGAAGCCGAGTCTCGCGACGGTGCGCGTGTTCCCGAATCCGACGCATCCGCAGCGCGGCATGTGCGGGCGCGCGTCTCAGGCCGCGATGCTCTGGGCAAGCCCCTATCGGCTGAAGAAGCCGCTGAAGCGGGTCGGCGCCCGGGGCGAAGGGAAGTTTAAGGAAGTCTCGTGGGACGAGGCGTTGGACGGCATAGCGAAGCAGCTGAAGCCGATCGTGGAGAAGTATGGCGAGTCGTCCGTCGTCTACACGAGCCACACGCTTTCCGGCATCCAGAAGTGGGCGTCCTTTACGCTCGGGACGATCAATCAGATCGGGCATCAGGCGACCTGCAACACCGCGGGGAACGCCGGCCGGATTCTCGCGTTCGGTAAGAAGTATCAGGGAAAGAACAAGATTGACCCGGATTACGATCACGCGTCCGTGATCATGCTCGTCGGCCGCTCGATCAACTGCCCGATGGGGGTCGCGCACCGGCTCGTGGAAGCGAAGGACCGCGGGGCGAAGGTGATCTTCGTGAACCCCTGGCAGCCGGATCCCGCGCTCGGGACCGCGGACTGGATCCCGGTGGTGCCGGGAACCGACGGCGCTCTCATTTTCTCGATGCTCCAGGTGATGATCCGGAAGAAGCTTTACGACGCCGAGTTCCTCGCTCGGCAGACAAACGCCGCCTATCTCGTGAGTTCCGACGACGGTCACCCGATCACGAAGGCGGAGCTGACCGGCACGGACTCGGACGCCGATAAGGCGCTCTACGCGATGCGGACCAAGGCAGGCACCGTGGTTTTCCGCGGCGTGAAGACCGAGAAGGTGACGGACCCGGCGACGGGGAAGGAAAAGGAAGTTCAGTCCTTCATTGAGAACGCCGGGGATGTGCCGGAGCTTGAGTGGAATGGCGAACTGAAGACGAAGGCTGGAGCCGTGATCCCCGTGAAGACCGTCTTCATGGCGTACGCGGAAGAGGCTGCGAAGTATGAGCCCGCCGCCGCGGCGAAGATCACCGGTATCGCGGCTGACCGCATTGTCCGTCTCGCCCGCCTCATGGCGACGAAGAAGGGCGTCTTTGAAGACAACTGGTACTCAAGCCGGAACGGGAACGACGTCGAGCTCTGCCACCTCCTCTGCGCCGCGAACGCCTTTATCGGAAACGTCGATCAGCAGGGCGGTCTCTGCGTGGAAGAGAGTTCCGGGCTGACGTCTTCTTCAATCAAGTTTGACGCGAAGACGAAGACCTGCACCGCGCCGAATGGGAACACGTGGGAAATCACGAATACGCTCCGCGCGGACCAGGCTTACTTCCCCGCGGCTCCGGGATCGTTCTTCGCGCTTCAGAAAGAATTGGAAGAAGAAAAGCCTTACCCCGTGAAGGCGCTCTTCGTGACGGCGTCAAATCTCCTCCAGCGTGAGGCGAATACCGATCGCATGAGAAAGATGCTGATGAAGTTCGACCTCGTCGTGGTGCAGGACGTGATGCCGCAGGAAACGTGTGACTACGCGGGCTACGTTCTCCCCGCCACGATGTTCCTCGAGAAGGGCGGTGTGACGGGAATTGAATTCGCGCGCGAAATGGGCGGCGCGATTCAGCGTAACGCCCCGGGGCTTCCGATTCCGGATGGGAATGAGTCGCGGGACGACCTCTTCCCGCTGCTCGAAGTCATCCGCCGCGCCTGGCCGGACCGTGCCGCCCGGCTCGGGTACACGAAAGAATGCAAGACAAACGCCGAATTCCGGAAGTGGAATAAGACGCTCTCTGAAGGCTACGGGCTCCCGAAACTGATGGCGGATCTCGAAGCGAAGGATCCCGAGAAAGCGAAGGCCGTGAAGGAGTCGCTCGACGCGAACGGGTGGGCCGTCGTGAAACCGAAGGCCTACGGGACGTACCCGTATAAGAAGCCCTTCGACACGCCGACCGGAAAGATGGAGATTTACGCGTTCTGGCCGTACCTCAAAGCGAACCGGAAGGGCGTCCCCGGGCTCCCTGCCTGGGAACCCGTGAAGGCCTACACGCTCCCCTCGAAACCAAACGAGTTCTACATGGTGTCCGGCAAGAACCTCCAGGGGAACTCGGGTCTCGGGATGTTCGGACCGGGGTCGCACGCGAATTCGGAGCGCCGCGCCGTGATGAATCCGGATGACGCCGCCCGGATCGGGGTCCGTGAGAACGCGCTCCTTGAAATCCGCGCGATCGACACGGGGTTCACCGAGAAGTCTCGCGTGCATCTCTCCTATCGCATCAAGCAGGGGTGCCTTCACATGCCGGGGTTCTCAGGCGGCACCCGCTCGAAACTCTTACGCGCCATGAGCCCCGAGACCGCGGACTGGATGGAAGAGGGTGTGAATCCCAACTGGTTCGCGACCGGTTACGCGAGTCCCGTCTTCGGACCGCTCGCGAATAACGGGTCCGTCTCGGTGAAGGTCCTTTCTGACTAGAGGAGCGCGAAAAAATGACTGAAATGAAACCGAAGAAGCAGCTCGCGCATCTCTTTAACGCGACGCGCTGCATTGGATGCACGGCCTGCATGAATGCCTGTGCGCAGACGAATTACGGCGATGTGATGGCATCCGGAAAGCCGATCCACGGCCGCGTAATGCCGGGAAACATTCAGAAGATCGTGATGGACGGGAACCGCCGTCCGTTCCAGATCATGAGCCAGTGCCAGCAGTGCACGGACGCGCCCTGCATCAAGGCGTGCCCATTCGGCGCGAATTACCGGGATCCGGAAACGGGCCAGGTGAAGATCGACCCGAAGCGCTGCATGGGCTGCAACTACTGCATTACGGCGTGCCCGTATGACGCGCGGTGGAGCAATCCGCTGACAGGCCTCCCCGAGAAGTGCATGGGGGAAGGCTGCCAGAAACTCGTGGCGGAGGGGAAAGACCCGGCGTGCGTCGCCGCCTGCCCCACGAACGCCCGTGTGTTCGGCGACATCCTGGATCCGGAAAGCGCGATTTCGCGCGAGATCGCTTCCAGCCGTACCGTGAAGCTCCTTGAAGAAAAAGGCACGCTTCCTAACTTCTTTGTCGAGGTGGCGAAATGACAGACGCAGGATTTCTCTCGCTTACGCCGCAGCTCGCGGCGGCTCACTGGGGATGGACGATCGCGTTCTTCCTCTGGTTCATCGGCCTCTCCGGGATGCTGATGGCGCTTTTCTACTTCGTGCGGGATAAACGGATCGCGCTCGTCTCTTTCGTCGCGTCGATCCTCGGCTGCGTCTTTGTGCTCTCGCACCTCGCGCGGCTCACGAATCTCCCGTTCGCGGCGTTTAACGCGTTGATCAGCGGGAGCCTCAACTTCGGCTCCTGGATGCTGATTGGTATCTGCCTCTTAGGCGTGCAGGCGGTGCTGACGCTTGTCGCGACCGCCGTGCTCTACGGGAAATTTAAGCCCGGCTGGGCCCCGATCTTCACGGAACGGAAGGCGGTTCCGGTGCTGCTCGCCGTGGTCGGTGTCGCGGTCACGGTGTACTCCGGGTTCCTCCTCACGCAGGCGTCCGGCGTCACCTTCTGGCACACGGCGCTGATCCCGATCCTCTGGGTGCTTTCGGGCCTTGGCTGCGCGCTCGCGGTCTGGGAGTTCCTCGGGTTCCGGGATAAGAAGGCGCTTCCGGGCACGGCCCGGACGGCCGGCATCGTGATTGAGGTGTCGGAGCTTCTCGCGCTCTTCGCGCTCCTGCAGGTCAGGGCGAGTTTCTCGACTCCGGGCGCGAAAGCGGGTGCCATGAGCCTGATTTCCGGTGACTGGGCCGCGATGTTCTGGATCGGCGCGGTGGCGGCCGGGATCCTCCTCCCGCTCGCGATCCGGGTGTTCGGGGAAAAAGCGAAGTTCGCGGCTCCGCTCTGCGCGGTTCTCGCGCTCGCCGGTGCTCTCTGCATCCGGGCGTCGGTGCTCTTCGCCGGATACTTTGATCCGCTCGTCTGAGTTCTGCGCGCCTCCGGCGGCTTTTAGGGGACAGGGCCGCCAGAGGACTTTTTTAAAGATTCATTGATTGATTGACTTATCTTTTGCTTGACTTGAAGGGCCCAGGGGCGCGCCGCCCGGGGCCCTCTTTTTTTGGGGCTCACCCATAGGGTCAGAATGATGACATAACGAATAACGATAATGTTTCTCGGCTAATTTCTGGTTATGAAAAGAAAATTTCTGTCAACTGATAACAGCGTTAAATATTGAAAAAAACCGGTTTCCATTTGAAAGAAATAACAGAATTGCAAAAAGTCTCGCCTTCCGGAAATTTCTCCAATACCATATGGCACATAGGTAGTAGGCAGAAACCCCCGATTCCCACAGAATCGATTAAACCGGCCCAACGGCTTAACTCAAAAAAAAGGCGCAGACATGAAGAAAAGCGTTTTCCTGATGATCCTGATCACCGTCCTCGCGTGGGGCGCGACCCTTTGGCTCGATCCCCCGGCCCCGAATATGCGGGGCCTGATGCACGAGGTCTATTACCTGGACGGGCTCCTCGCCTGGGAGGCGTTCGCGGGCGCGATCCTTCTGATGACACAGCCGCGGCTCGTGGCCGGGCTCACCGGGGCGAGCTTCCCCGAGATCGGTTTCTGGCATAAGGCGCTCGGCGTCTCCGCGATCCTCCTCTCCCTCATCCACTGGGGCACCCGCATGATCTTTTCGCCGCTCGTCGAGCCGTTCGCGACGGAACCCGTGCCGCGTATTGTGCGTCACGCGGCGGAAGGCGGCTTCTCCGCGTTCTGGGGCGCGCTGCGACCGTTCGCTGAGACGAGCGGTCTCGTGCTCACGATCGCGGCCTGCGTTCTCGTGATCCTCGCCGTGATTCCGCTCCTGAAGGGCAAATACCTCTGGATGCAGGTTCACCGGCTGCTTGGCATTGTCTTCATCGCTCTCACGATCCACTCGATCCGCCTCATTGAGACGTCGGATCTCCTGATGCCGCTCGGGATCCTCACGATCCTCGTCACGATCGTCGGCGTGATCTGCTCTGTGACCGCGTTCCTCCCGAAGAAATACTGATCAGGCGTTTCTTTAAAAGCCAAAAAAGATCCCGCGGATTGGACAGAATCCGCGGGATCTTTTTTCGCCGGAAGGAAAGACCGGCGTGATTTTGGAAAGCAAAAAAGCTTCTTCAGCGAGGTGAGCTGAAGAGGATAAGAGAAACGGGTCCCAGGGACAGAGGAGACCCGTTTTATGAATCAGAGAGACGCTGACTGAGTATCGCGGACCGAGGAGACCGCGGTTCTCGTGCGGCGATGACGCCAGGGGTACGTGAAGCGCTGTAGAGTCCGCAGCGGGAACTTCAGTCCGGTTCTTTCCTCAAGAATCGGGAGCATCGCGGTGCAGCGTTTATTGCAGGAATTGAAGATCGCTCTCACTTCCGCGCGGTTATTGCGCAGATAAGCGAGCTGCGGTGTTTCATATCCCTTGAATTCTGTCTCACGGAGATACCGTCTGACAGTATTCCTGGAGATATTGAGGATCTTGCAGATCGTTTTGATTGACGCGTGCTCTTTCTCGTAGAGTTCGTGGATCCGGGCTACTTTATTTTTTTCAGCATCTCGCCTCCTATGGAGGTAATGTTCTTAACACTATGATAGAACAATTTTTTATGTTTTTTGTTACGGGAGGGTAAATTCTCTCGTTATGGGTAGTTTCCTACTCCCCGATTCGGGTGATGCAGGGTTCGTTTCCTGTTCTTTGAAACAGAACCGTCCCCACAGTTCTGTACGGCACTGAAGGCTTATTTTTAACACGGAATACCGGTTTTAAGGGGTTTTGGAGGTTGATAACGTCGGTAGCATGAAGATAACTAGCGGCGATGGTAGTTCTGTAAAAAACAGGAACTATTACCATTTACAAAGAAAAAAGCGAAGAGAAACTGCCTGAAAGTGTTGCGTTTCGAGAGGTGCCTGAGAGCGTCAGGTTTACCGTTTCCTTGCTTTTCTTTGGATCACGGTAAAGCGGCGGCCCGTTTCCCCAAGGTATAGCTGAGGGAACCGGAGAAAGGCGTATTCCGGGGACCCTTGGGAAAAAAAGAGGTCCGGTTCCTCGTGAGAACCGGACCCTGATCAAGAAATCCCCGGCAGGGGAGATCATTCGGGAAAGGCGGCGCGGAAGAGCCGTACTCGGGAGCTCAATTCCATTAGGGCTGATCCGCGCCGCGGGCAAAAGAGAAAGCGGTTACGCCTCGTCCATCACCGCCTGACCGCAGATGCGGCCGTTCACGAGGCAGTCAAGCACCGCGCAGGAGCCAAGGCGCACCGCGCCATGGACGCCGCCGGTCGATTCGCCCGCTGCGTAAAGCCCCGGGATCGGCTTATCGTTCGTGCAGTCGAGCGCCCGGCCCTTCATATCGGTGAGGATGCCGCCCATGCAGTGGTGGACCTTCGGCGAGAGCTTCGAGCAGTACCAGGGACCGTTCACCATCGGCTTGCAGTCTTTGTTGATATAGCGGTTCAGCGGATCCTTACCGGCTTTGAGACCGGCGTTGTATTCATCAACCGTCTTCTGAAGCGCGGCTTCCGGAATATGGAATTTCTCGGCCATCGCTTTCAAGGTCGGGAATTCGTACACCACGCCGCGCTCCAGCTGCTTCGCGAGGATGTTGTGGTGGATCTGCTGCATCATCTCGATCCCTTCCTTATTCGCGACCGCGATGCAGAGCTGACCCTTGTTCGCTGCGTTGATCACGGCGTCCGCCCGGACCTTGCGGTTCGCGAGCTCATCAACGAAGCGCTTCCCGGTCGCGCAATTGACCCAAATCCCGAACATCGCGGCGGCGCTCTGCGCGAAATAGAGCGCGATTCCCATGCCTTTTACATCCGGGCTGTTCCAGGGACCGCACTGAATCCAATCGGCCTGAATGATCTGGCAGCCAATACGGTTTGCCTCGCGCCAGCCTTCGCTTGTCGCGCCCGGCTGATTTGTGGTCTGGAACTTATCGGTGAGTTTCGGATCCTGGTGCATGCGGTAGGCGACGTCAGCACCGAAACCGCCGTAGCAGAGGATCACGCCTTTCTTCGCGCGGATGTACTTCACGCGGCCCGAGGTGTTGTCGCGGAACTTGTAGCCCTCGCGGACTTTCAGACCCTTCACGCGGCCATCGGTATCGCGGATGATTGTTTCCATGAAGACCCGGGTGCGGAGCGGGATCCCGAGCTCTTTGCACTTCGCGATCTGCTTCGTCACGATCGCGGAGCCGGAGCCGTTTCCGGTAATCGCGCAGCGGGGAACCGAGTGACCGCCTTCCTGCACGAGGTGATCCATGTTCCATTCGACGCCGAGCTCATCCCGCGTCCACTGCCAGGTGGGGAGCGCCTGGTTCACGAGCGTGCGGACTTTGTTGGGATCGTTCAGCCCCTGGCCCTCACGCAGCATGTCTTCAGCGAGGAGTTCCGGCGTGTCCTTGATCCCATTCTTCTTCTGCATCGGGGATCCGGGAACCGCCATAATGCCGCCGTTGATGATGGAGTTGTCGCCAAGCGTCCGCATCTTTTCGAGAACGACGACGTTCGCGCCTTTCTTTTTCGCTTCAAGCGCCGCCGCGAGCCCGGCAAAACCCGAGCCGACGATCAGCACATCCATCTCTTCATCCCACTTTGCGGGCATCGGGTCGTAGGGCTTCGCCTCCGCAGCCGGTGCCAGCATCGCGCCAAGCCCCATCGCCGTCCCGGTTCCCAGGAACGCTCTTCTCGAAAGATCCGCCATATCCATCTCCTCTCAATACTTCAGTATCTGGGGCGCGCGGACTTCTCTCCAAATCGCGCGCCGTTAGAAAAAAGTGTACGAAGCGGGCAACGGCGGAGGTACAGCGATTCTGCTTGAAGAGATTGTGATTTTCACAATCTCTGAAGCCAAAACCTCGTAAGAAAGGATTAGAAAAAAGGAGGAGAGAGGGAATTGAGTGAGACGAGCGAATGCCCCAAGACCTAGAGAATCTCGGTTTCTCCGCCGAATTTGAGGAACATCGGCTTCCACCTTGCGACATTGTCGATCGTTTCACGTTCCACAATCCAGCGGCAGAACTGCATCAGTCGCTCATTATCCTGAAGGCGCGCGGTCATCACGAACGTCATCTCCCAGGGGAGCCGGTGCCAGCCGTTCAGCACGGGAACGAGGTCGCCCCGGAGGATTTCCTGCCGGCAGAGGTCGAACGACAGATCCATCGCGATCCCGGCGTCCGCCATCAGAGCGGCCTTGCAGGAGAGGGCGTCCCCCGTAAACACCACGTGCTTCGTGATGAGAGGCGCTTTCTCGTTTCCGCGGGAAAGGAAGTAGGAGGCCGGAGAGTTGCGCCCGGTCCGGAGAATGAGATTGTGGTTCGTGAGGTCCTCAGGCTTCTCCGGTGTTCCGTGGCGCTTCAGGTACGCCGGCGTCGCGAGCGGAAAGTTGAGTCCTTTACCGACGGACCACATGACGAGCCCCTTGGACGGCGGCCGGTAGGGAAGGAGCGCGATATCGACGCGCCCCGAAAGCACATCCTCGTGATCACACTCACTCATCAGATCGAATTCGAGGAGCGGATCGATCTTCTTATAGTCATTCAGCTGCTCAATGAGGTTTGAGCGTCCGACGTTCAGCGGATAACAGAGCTTGTAGCGGACCGCGTTTCCGGAGAGTGACCGAGCGATTTCGTTCACCTGGCTGAAGTACGCGAGGAGCTGCTCCGCGTGGTGGACGAGTGACTGGCCGCGCTCGGTGAGCGCCATCGGGCGTGAGTGCCGGTCGAAGAACGGGAATCCGAGATCGGTTTCGAGTGACGAGAGGAGACGGGACGCCGCCGACATATCGAGGTTCTGCTCGATCGCAGTTTCCTTGATGCTTCCCGTGCGGGCAACGGAAACGAACACGCGCCACGCTTCGAGGTAGTCCTTCGTCTGCATGAATGATTCCCTGGAAATCCGCTCTGAACCGGAAAAGTATACTGAACCGATTTCGGTTTCAGGGTACGGTAAACGTTATACCGGAAGCAGGATCGACTGCGGCTCGGAACCGGAAAACGCTATCAGTTTTTATATAGATCCTGATAGTTTCTGATAGATACGCATAGCTTCTATCAGATCCTATGCATGAAAAACCGGTCTCGTCCATCAGGAGTGAGACCGGTCTGGAAGGGGTCGGGGCGTTCCTTATTCGATTTCGTCCACGCGGAGATCCTCGCCCTTCACGTGCTCCTTGTAGCGCCACCAGTTGTATTGCCTGACGACCTCGTCCATGTTTTCTTCGGACTGATCGATCTGCTCATCGATACGTTTTTTATCGTTTTCGGCCGCCGTGATGAATTTTTTCGATTTGCTCACGTATTGGATGACCTTCTTCCGGTATTCCGCGTTGTCGCTCGCGCTCTCCGCGTTCCATGGTTCACGGGGCTGCTCAATATCGAGAGCCTTTTCGGCGGACGGATAATTATCAAAAACGGTTTCTTCGAAGTTGCTGGGGCCCGGCACCCAGGCAAAGGAGGGAGAGGCGGTTCCGAAGAGCAGCATGGCGGCTGCCGCGAGAGTGAGGACTTTCATGATGAGCTCCTTCTCATTGATTGGATAAAGTTATTCTAGAAAATATCTATCTTTTTCAGGGCTCAAAGTCACTCATTGATGGAATTATTAACGTAACTTAATAGTTGTAAGCGGAAATCCATAGAAATCGTCAATAATTCCACGGGTCTTATAGAGGAAATTAATTTCTGAGAGCCTTGCTTTACGAGGGATTTTTGCCACGCGGTCTCAGACTTTCTTTTTTCTGTTCTCTTATTGTTTGCTACTATTCACGTTCGTTTCTTTCTTATAGACGCAGGCGCTTGAAATGCAGATGTTCTTCGTTGTTGTTCTCGCGATTCTTACCGTGATCTCGTGGTACGGCTTTATCCGCTGCATGGTGAATCCGAACTGGCTGAGGCAGAAGGGCGAGGAGGCGCACGGCCGCCGCTACTACGCGATCAAGCTCCTGCCGCTCGCGCTCATCGCGACCGCGGTCTTAATCTCTGAAGCGCTGACGATCTGGCACTGATAGATCCTGATAGCAGCTGATAGAAACTTAATAATTTCTATTAGCCTTTCAGACTTCGAGGTAAACGAGAACCCCGTTTTGGAATAACCAAAGCGGGGTTTAATCGTTATTTTCGGTTCGATCAGCAGTGCCGGTACTTGAAGAGTGTGAGACCGAACTTAATGGCGAACCAAATCCCGGAGCCGGTCTTCGGCAGCCCCTGCCAGAAAAGCGCGGGGGTGTATTCCGGGCACCAGACTTTCGCCATCAGTTTCCGGTCCGCCGGAGCGACGCGGTGCTTAAGGATTCCGTAAAAGTGACGCGTTTCAAAGGCACAGTGGTCAATCAGAGCGTCTGCCACATCGGGGTGTTCCGGGCGGAGCTTCGCTGCCATCCGAACAAGAGACCGGATGATATGCATGTAGGAATATCCGTGGCGCTTGCCGACACGGGGTTTCTTAGAGTTACTGACTGAAGCGGACCACACGCGATAGGCGACAAAGATATCGCGCGAAAACACCATGAGGGGATTTTCGACCGCGAGATCGGCGGTCCAGAACACATCCTGATGGAAGATGTTCCGGGGCGGGAAACGCAGTTTCCGTTCATTTACCCAGGAGCGACGCGCAAACTGAATCCAGCAGTAGTGCACCCAGTGATGGCGGCGGATGGAATCTTTCATCCACTCAAAGGCCGGCATCGTCGTTCCGGTTTCAGGAAGCTCAGGAATCCTCGGAGTCATGCCGTCAGGCGTCTTCGGAGCCGGTGCGCCATCTCGGTGATCGGTGAACTCTACATAGTTCCCAAAGATCCAGTCGACTTTCGGATTCTCACCAAGCTTCAGAACCTTCTCAAGCGTTCCCGGCATCAGGATGTCGTCGCCATCGAGGAACCCGATCCAGGTGCCGCGCGCTGCCTCAATGCCATTATTGCGGGCAGGACCGCAGCCGCGGTTTTCCTGATGAATGACGCGGAAACGGGGGTCTGAAGCCGCGTAGGATTTCGCCACTTCAAGTGTGTTATCCCGGCTTCCGTCATCCACGATGATGAACTCAAACCGGGGATCGTCCTTTGCGCTCTGAGACGCCAGGGAATCCAGCGTCTCAGGGAGTTTCTCCGCGACGTTATAAGCCGGGATGATGACGGAAATGAGAGTGGAAGTGGGTTTCTGGGTTTCGCTCGACGACATCAGTTGTTTCCGAAGAGGTCACGGGTGAAGACTTTGCTTTCGACGTCAGCAAGATCCGGGCTGTTGCGATTCGTGATGATGAGATCGCAGTGTTCTTTAAATGCCGCGAGGTCATGTTCCACCGGGGTGTCGAGGAAAGTGTCCGCCTCAAGCGTCGGTTCGTAGATCTCAAGCGCGATGCCCTTCTCGGTAAGACGCCGCATGATGCCCTGGATCGAAGACGCGCGGAAGTTGTCGGAACAGGACTTCATGATGAGACGGTATACGCCAACGCGCTTCGGATTCTTCTTCGCGATCTCTTCCGCGATGAAGTCCTTGCGGATACGGTTCGAGTCCACAATCGCCTTGATCAGCGTCTGGGGAACATCAGAATAGTTCGCGAGCAGCTGCTTCGTGTCTTTCGGGAGGCAGTAGCCGCCATAACCAAAAGAGGGATTCCGGTAATGCGTACCGATGCGGGGGTCGAGACCGACACCTTCGATAATCTCTTTGGAGTCCAGGCCCTTGCTCATCGCGTAGGTGTCGAGCTCATTAAAGAACGCGACTCGCATCGCGAGGTAGGTGTTCGAGAAAAGCTTGATCGCCTCGGCTTCGGTGGAATTCGTGAAGAGCACCGGCACGTCCTTATCCTCAGCCCCTTCAACGAGGAGTTTCGCGAAGACGTGAGCCTTTTCGCCGTGGTCACCGATCACGATGCGAGAGGGGTGAAGGTTGTCGTAGAGGGCGTGGCCTTCACGGAGGAACTCCGGAATGAAGATCACGTTTTCAATTCCAAGGCGCTTTTTCAGCGCCGCAGTGTAGCCCACCGGAATCGTTGACTTGATGATGATCGTGGTGCCCGGATTGATCGCGAGGATGTCATCAATCACGGATTCAACTGACTTTGTATTGAAGAAGTTCGTTTTCGGATCGTAATCGGTCGGCGTAGCCACAACGACAAAATCAGCGCCTTCATACGCTTCTTTCTTATCTGTAGTCGCTCGGAGATGAAGCGGTTTGGAAGCCAGGAATTCCTCGATCTCGCGGTCCACAATAGGGCTCTTATGGGCGTTGATCAGGTCGACCTTATGCGGCACGATGTCAAGCGCGACCACATCATGATGCTGCGCGAGAAGCACCGCGTTCGATAAACCGACATAACCAATACCGACTACTGCGATTTTCATCTTTTCCTGCCTTTACCTATTAGCCGACATCTGCCTTGATTCTGCAGCCTGGGCGTTTCCTCTGTCTGAAATGAAAAAGTCCGGCCGAAATTGCTTTGAAAAGCGGTACCGGGGACAGTGCCAGCGCAGAGGAACTGACTTTGAAGTGCCAAAAAACCGAATCAATCGATTGTAGTGCCAAAATGCCCGCCGTTCCTCAAAAGCGGCGTGTTTCGGTGTGCCGGATTCCGTTTCATTTTTATTCCGCCGGGTAGTGATCATGCGCATAGCTGAGGAGGAGTGACCGAAGCCATTGATTCAGCGGATCCCGCTCATCACGCGCGGCCCAGAAGAGCCGCGACGTAAAGACTGAGCGGTTTTCGCCCGTGAGCGGAATCACGGTGAAGAGACCGGTGCCTTCCCATTCGGCCGCGAGCGGCGACGGGATCCACTCCACGGCGTCCGTCCGCTTCACGACAAAGGGGGGAACATTGAAGTAGTTGCAGGCGATCACCGGAGCCCCCATCGCCATCACATCGAGCCACGGGCGGTTGTAGCCGCCCTGACGGGTCGATGGAATGAACTGCGGGAAGCGGGCGATTTCTTCCAGCGTCACGCGCCCTTCCGCCTGATAGATCGCCTCGAGCGGATGCCCCTGCCGCACCATGAGGCGGTACTCCACTTTCCCGAGCGGCTGCGACACCACGTCACTCTGATTCAGAAGCCCCGGGTTGATGCAGAGATCGGCTTTCCCGAGCCGCAGCTCATTCAGGGCGAACTCGCGGCTCTCAAGAAAATCCACATTGATCCGGAGCCCCGGGGACTCGGTCTGCAGCCTCGGAACCACGGGAAGCACGAACGCGAGGTACCCCATGTCGTACGTGAGGATCCGGATATCGCATTTCGCGGTCGCGGGGTCAAACACCGCGGGTTTCCGGAGCGCGTCCACGGCGTCGATGATCGATTCAAGCTTCGGGAGGAGCTCCTTCATGGCGGAGGTCGGCGCGAGCCCTTTATCGGTCCGGAGGAAGAGGGGGTCGCCCGCGGCGTCCTTCAGCACCGAAAGCTGGTGACTAGCAGCGGAAAGCGAAAGTCCGAGCCCCTTCGCCGCTTCTGTGAGTGATTTCTTACGGCAAACCGCTACCAGAAGCCGCATCGATGGGATGCTTTCCAACGCTTTTTCTGCGGAATTTTTAGCCATGCCTGTGATTCATAGGGAAATTCAGTGTTGAGATTATAGCGAAGAGGCAGTTGAAGAAAACCGCAACAGAGAAAGAGAAATTCTCCATATGGAAAATAACCCGCCACGGGTAATATTTTCCCTGTCAGGGTTCAGATGTTTGATTCCGCAAGGAAAAAAATGTTGGAACTTCGTGGCATTAACTCTCTGAAATGAATTGAGTCTGAGGGCTGACGTCTAACAGGTGGTTTCGTCAGCCCCTTTTTTTGTCCGCGTTCCGCGGAACCGGATTCATCCCGCCTTCCTCTGATCCTTAAAAAAACAGCAGGCATAAAAAAGATCTCCCTCATTTCTGAAGGAGATCCATGTGTTCGCCCTGAACCCGATGCCGGAGAAGTCACGCTCCGGCCGGCCGCCTCTTTTAGTCCTTGAACGTCACGACGCGGTCAACAAGTTCGCGCACCGTGTGCAGCTGATTCAGCTTATCGTCCGACTCGTAGCCGAGAGCGACACCGACCACAATGTCGTCCGTCTCCGGAATGTCGAGATAACGGCGGAGCACTTCGGGGTGCTTCACGAGGTTATACGCGGCGATGGAGCCTAGGCCCTTATTGAAGGCGGTGAGCTGCATCGTCTGGGTGAAACCGCCGAGGTCGAGCACCGCCCAGCGGGAAGCGCCCTTCGGCATCGTGATGAAAGCCACAGCCGGCGCGTTGAAGAGCATGTCTTCGACGCCCGCCATCGTCTGGCCGACGCCTTCAGCGGCGATCAGGTTGTGGAACCCGGCCATATGCTCCTGAGCGAGCTTCGACCACTCTTCGCGGTGCGGCATGCCGTAGTCTGCCATCCCCTGGTCGCCCTTCTCGGCGAGCGCCATGTATTCAGCGCGGATGTTCTTCAGCGTCTTCTCGGTCGCCATGTAAACGTGCCACTCCTGAGCATTCACCCAGGACGGCGCGCGGCCGGCGTCCTCAACAATCTTCCGCAGAATGTCGCGGGTCACAGGCTTCTCGGAAAAAACGCGGACGGAGTGACGTGAACGCAGAACCAGATCGAAATCCATATATGTTTCTCCTCTACCCGGAAAGCCCGATTACTACAATAATTACGCTCCTTATAGAGCGAAAACTATATGTGTGTTTGAAAAAAAAGAGCAGATGGAGCCGATTCTGCGGTTTTGGCTCCATCTGCCGCCTGAAAAAAACACTTCTGAGCAGAGAGTGGTATGTGAGTACCGGTGTCTTATTCCTTCTCAGTCTTCAGGCAAAAGGGGGACGGTAAGCGACCCTTCTGGCATCAGGATGACGGACGGATGCTCCCCCACAATCGGGCGGACGAGAGCAAGCGCTTCCTCGATCGACGTCACGCAGCCCGCGAACATAAGTTCTTTGGCTAGCTTCGGGTCGAGGGCGGAAACGAGGAAGTAGGGCGCTTTCTGCATATTCCGCGTGACCGCGGACGCCTTATTCGCGCCCATCACGAAGTGTTCCTTCAGCTCCTTCACGATCGCCTCGTAGCTCCCAAGCCGGCGGCACGTGTCCTCAAACTTCTGATTCCCGCTCCCCTCGCGGCACTCGGCGACGAGAATCACGGCTCCGCCCTTCTTCACCGCGATCCTCGCGTTATCCATCGTTTTCTGCATCTGATACGCGTTGATGTCCTTCGGATACCCGCCGCAGCTCACGATCACGAGATCAGCTTCCCGCGGGATCGGGACGCCGTAGACTTCGCGCACGAATTTGCACGCCTCGAGATGCGCTTTCACCCAGTGTCCGGCGTACATCCGGAGGAATTCGTGCTTCGCGTTAAGCACCGCGTTGAAGAGGAAGAGGTCGCGGTCCTTCGCGAAGCGCTCCACGCCCTCCACCTGGTCCTCGTAGCAGGGGTTGCCTGTGGTGATCCCGAGCCCCACACGGTCATCCATCATCCACTGGTGATTCATGCGGATCGTTTCCATCGCGGCGCAGCCCGGGAGAATCGCTTTCCGGCCGCCCCCGAACCCCGCGAAGTAGTGGAAGACGATCGTTCCCGTGAGAATCACGTGGTCGACGTTGCAGAGGAGCTTATTAATGAGCACCGGTGTACCGCGCGATGTCTGCCCGAAGTACTCGAAATTCTGGTCCGCGTAGCAGTCGGAATTAAACATCGGGACACGGGACGCGACCTCTTCCCCCACGGCTTCAGCCATTTCTTCGCGGGTCATCTTCCGGTGGGCTCCGAGCGAAAAGACGATCTTCATGTGGTCATCCGGGACCCCGAGGCGGTTAAGCTCATCCAGGAACACCGGCATGAAGTCAAACGAATTCGCGACGCGGGTGAGGTCGTTACAGATAAAGCAGACGGTGTCGCCCGGCTTCACGCGTTCGTCGAGCGGTCCGATCCCGATCGGGTTCCGGATCGCCTCAAGGATCTTCGCTTTCACTTCTTCCTTCGGGATCGGGGTGAATGACTTCGTCCGGACTTCCGCGATCACTTCGTCCTCTGGCAGCGTCACGGTTTTCACGGTGTCGCCATACGGGAGCTCATACGTCTTCAGCGTCATTTTTCCATTCCTATCAATAGAGACCGATTACCTTCCACCAGGCGATGCCGACCGCGAGCATCACGACCACATCCATCGTGATCACGGCGAAATTGAGGGCATAGAACCTGGGGCGCTCGAAGTACCCCTGACCGAAGTAAAGCGGGCCAGGGCCGGAACCGTATTCCGTGAGACCCCACATCGGGTTTGAGAAGATGCAGAACGCGATCGCGACGAGCCCCACCGGCGCGCCGCAGGCAATGGCGACCGCGGCGAACGGCACATACATGGCGATCACGTGAGCGGCGACCGTCGCGAAGAGGTAATGCGTGTAGACATAGATCACGAGGAGGAGCAGGAACGCCGCGATCCAGGCGGAACCCGCGAGCTGCGCCGAGACCACACCCGTGAACCACTTGATGAAGCCGAGTTTCGAGAGACCGGTCGCGAGTGAAATGAAGACACCGAACCACACCACCGTGTCCCAGGCGGCTTTTTCAGCGAGAGCGTCCTTCCATTCAAGGGCCATAGTCACCATCAGGTACGCGACCAGGGCGATACCGATCGCGTTCGCGTTGAAGCCCGTGATGATCGCGGTGCCCCAGCCAAGGAGCGCGAGGATGAAGCCCACCGCGACCTTCTTTTCCTGCGTGGAGAGCGGCCCTAGCTCCGCGAGCATCTCTTTCCCATGCACCTTCACTTCCGGCGTGTGATTCATCGTCGGGCGGATGAGGAGCTTCGTGAACCAGGGGAGGATGAGGAACGCGGCGACGCAGGGCGCGAAGGCGGCAAGCGTCCACCCGCCCCAGGTGAGCTGATCCCGAGCTGATCCTTCGCGAGCTGCACGGCAAGGAGGTTCGCTGCCATACCGGTCATGAAGAGACCGCCCGTGATCGGCGTGACCTGGAAGCAGGTCATCATGAGGTAGTCACCGATCTTCTTGCCGGATTCCCCCGGCTCCGACCCCATCACACGGCAGATGGAACGCGCGACCGGCATGATGATGCCGCCGCCTCGGGCGGTGACAGACGGCATCGCGGACGCCATGATGAGGTCAGCGAGCCCAAGCGAATAGGCGATGCCGGTAGAGCTGCCGCCGAACTTCGAGAGCATGAAGTACGCGATCCGCTTTCCGAGACCGGACTTCACGAAGCCAAGCGACAGAATGTAGGCCGAGAAAATGAGCCACACGGTGCCGGAAGAGAACCCCGCGAGGTCTTCTTTGAGGGTCAGCGTCCCGGTGAAGTAGGCGACCGTGAGCGCGATAAACATGATCGCGCCGGTTGGGAGCGGCGCGGTGAGGATACTCACAATCGTCGCCGCGAAAATCGCGAACATGTGCATCCCTTTGGCGCTCAGGCCATCAGGCAGCGGACAGAACCAGAGAATGAGGAGCACCGCGAGCGGAATCGCCGCTCGCCACCACTCTGTTTTAGAGGGCTGAGGCCGGGGTGCTTCATTACTTTTTGTATCAGACATGGTAGGCATCCGATCAGAAAATCCGCCCAAACCGCGAATTTAGGGACGCCTGCCCCTGGCCTGGTCCGATATCAAGGAAACGGACCCGGGCGGAGAGGGAAGCCAGGGGAGGCGCGGGGGGGTGCCGCCAGCCAGGCCCGAAACCGCCGGAACCCGACTCGCGGCCTTTCATGGATTACCGGTACTCAGGCGAATACATGTAGTCCGTCACGTACTGATCGAGGTCAGCCGGGATATCGGTTCTCGCGCAGCGTCCGGTCTTCTGGGCGTTCCGGATCACGTTCACCGCGATGTCGTGGCTGATCTTCCTCATGAAGGAAGAGGGCGGGAAGAGCGACCCCTGAGCGAGGTCCGCGTCTGTCACGCAGTCCGCGACCGTGTGGCTCGCGAGGAGCAGGACTTCAGGCGGAATCCCGGTGCAGCCGGAGAGAATCGCGCCAAGCCCGATCCCCGGGAAGATGAAGTAGTTGTTCCCCTGCCGCGGGACAAAGGTCTTCCCGTTATAGGTGACGGGCTCGAACGGAGACCCTGAGCAGAAGAGCGCCCGGCCGTCAGTCCACTCGTAGGCCTGTTCCGCGGAGCATTCGGAGTGGGAGTTCGGGTTCGAGAGCGCGAAGATGATCGGGCGATCGTTCATCGCGGCCATCTTCCGGACAATCGACTCGGTGAACGCGCCGCCGCAGGTGGAGAGACCGACAATCGCGGTGGGCTTCACGAGGTCAACATAGGCTTCGAACGTGAGGCTCGGATCCACGTCCTTCGCAAACGGCTTCATGTAGTCCGCGATATCGCCGCGGCGCGTTGAAATCGGACCGTTGATGTCGAAAAGCCAGATCTTCGAACGGGCTTCCTCTTCCGTGAGCCCCTCTTCGTTCATCGCCTCAACGAGGAGCCGCGAGGAACCCGTGCCGGATTCACCGGCCCCGAGGAACATGATCCGTTCGTCTGACACCTTCGTCCCCTTCGCGCGGCAGGCGGAGAAGAAGCCGGCGATAACCGCGCCCGCGGGCCCCTGGATGTCGTCCGAGAAGCAGGCGTAGCGGTTACGGTAGCGGTCAAGGAGCCGGAACGCGTTCTGGTTCGCGAAGTCCTCGAACTGAATCGCGCAGTTCGGCCACTTCGCCTTCACGGCCTGGAAGAACTCTTCAATAAATTCGTCGTATTCCTTTCCGCGGACACGCTCATGACGGTGGCCGAGGTAGAGCGGGTCCTTCAGATAACGCTCGCGGTTCGTGCCGACATCAAGCGTGATCCCGAGGCACTTCGCGGGGTCCACACCCGCGCAGACCGTGTAGAACACGAGCTTCCCGACCGGAATCCCGTGACCGTTGATGCCGAGGCCACCGAGACCGAGGATGCGTTCACCGTCTGTCACGACGATCATGTCCACTTCTTTCTGCGGTGCGTTATCGAGAATCTCCGCGAGATGCCCCTTATCCTCGATCGAGAGGAACATGCCGCGGGGGAAGCGGAGGAGATGGCTGTACTGCTTGCAGAAGTCACCGACGGTCGGCGTGTAGACCACGGGGAGCAATTCATCCACGTTATCCATCAGCATGCGGAAGAAGAGAGTCTCATTCGCCGCGCGGAGCGCGTCAAGGAAGATGCTCTTCTGAAGCGGCGTGGAGAAGCTGTGATAGATCTCCATCATCGCTTCTTCCTGCATGCCGATCGAGGCCGGCATCGGGGGGGAGGAGTCCCGTGAGTCCGAGCGCCTTCCGCTCTTCCGCCGTATAAGCCGTTCCTTTGCTGAGTGCCCCGTTCTGAAGCAGGGCATTGCCTTTCAGAGTTTCCGTCATCTTTATTTCCCGTCCTTCAAGATTGAGAGTTGGGGAATCGGGCCGGAAGCCCGATGAATCCAGGCCCCGGCGCTTTTCTCCGTTACTGGACAATATATGTAGTCCGAAAGAATTAGTGAATGACAGAGCGGCAAACTTTACTTGCTGTTTTAACAAGCTAGAATGAGAGCGTCAGACGTAACGCCGGGAAGGTCCGAGAGATGAGGAAAACCGATAATTTTGAAGCCTGGTCGCTGCTCGCCGCCTGCCGGAAGACCGGAGGGCTCGCGAAAGCCGCGGCCGCGGAGTCACTCGATCTTTCGGTCGCGAGCCGCCTCATCGCGGGGCTTGAGACCGAGCTCGGGGTCGGGATTCTGGACCGCCGCGTGCGGCCCGCGGTGCTCACCGAAACCGGGACGCGGCTCGCCGTCTTCGCGCAGAAGATGGTGAAGGCAAGGCGTGACGCGCTGGAACTCGCAAGTGAAGTCCACTCGCTGGAAGCCCGGGAAGGCGAAAAGCGGACGCTGCGGCTCAGTCTCCCGATGAATCTGAACCGCGTGACCCTCATCAGCCAGATCATGACGTACGAAGACCGGCACCCGGACGTCCGGGTTGAGATTTCGGCGGACTCCGGGCTCCCCGCGCTGATCGCGGGGAAGACCGATGTGTCGCTCGGGAGCTACTACCGGCCGGATCCGAGACTCTTCGCGCTCCCCGCCGGCATCTGCTACTCCTTCATCATGGCGACCAAAAAGTACGAGCGGAAGTACGGGCTTCCGGAAACGATTGAGGATCTGAAGCGACACACGATCCTCCTTCGCTACACGCAGAACCTCGGGTACTCGAATAAGCTCGAGAACGGGACCGAGACCTACTACATCGACCGGGGGCACCGGGTGCAGCACGGGGACGCCGCGGCGTGCCGCGAGATGCTGCTCGCGGGCGAAGGCCTCGCGATTGACCTTACGCCCGGGTTCGTGTCGGATTACCTCGCGAGCGGCTTTGTCTTTCCGGTGCTGAAAGGGTGGCACCGTGAGCCCTGCCACTATCACGTCTACTGCCGGGCGGGATCTCAGGACGATAAGGTGCTCCGCGAACTCATGGCGTACGTGGAGCGAGGGGTCTTCGCGACCTTCGCGAACCAGTGGCAGTTCTGGTACGGGAAGCTCTGGATTCCGATGCCCGAAGGTTTCGTACCCCAAGCAAAATCGTAAAAAGCCGCGTTATTTTCTTTTAACGCGTGTATCCTTTCGGTCAATTCAGAGAGAAACGCTCGGAATTACGCGTTTTCTCACGTTTCACACCACAACCCGAAAGGAACCAAAGAACATGAGCGATAACGGAAGCTGGGAACTTTCTGCAGATGAACTCTCTCTCGCGGCGAACCGGCCTCTTATCACGGAGCTTGCCGGTCTGGGTGTTGTCCGCGCGAGCGGCAAGGACGCCGTGGATCTTCTCGATAAGCTTTTCTGCGTCCGTGTGACGGGTCTCGGCGACGCGATGAAACTCGCGGGCTGGGCCGAAGTGAAGGGGCGGCTGCTCGCGACCCCGCGTATCGTGATGGAGAACGAGGAGTCCGTGCTTCTCGTGGTGCCGCGCGAAACGCTGCCGGAGTTTGTGAAACGGATCAGCATCTATATCTTCCGCTCCAAGGTGAAGTTTGAGGACGTGTCGGACACGGTGAAGGTCGCGGGCGTGATGGGGGCAAACGACGATCTCAAAGCCGCTCTCGCCCCCGCCGGGCTTGATGTCCCGCCCTGCCTCTGGACCACCGCCCGCGCGAACGGCGCGATCGCGGGCCGCGTGATTCCGACAGAAGAGCCGGTCCCTGGGTTTGAAACCCCGGCTGAACGTCTCCTCGTTCTCGGGTCCGCCGATCAGATCGCGGCGCTCGCCGGCACCCGCGTTCCCGAAGCCTTCTGGTGGCTCGCTGAGATCTCCGCTGGTGTCCCAACGGTGTTCACGAGCTCCATGTCGAAATTTGTCCCGCAGGCGATCAATTACGACACGCTCGGCGGCGTGACCTACAACAAGGGCTGCTACCCGGGACAGGAAGTGATCTCGCGCGTCCATAACAACATGGCGAAGTTCGGGAAGACGATGGTCTTCGCGAAGACTGAGGGTGATGTCCCGGCCGCGGGCTCTGACTTCACGTTTGAGGAGAAACTTGGAATTGTCGTCGAGTCCGTGAAGGCGGCCGGCACCACGTACTTCCTCTTCCAGACGACGAAGTAAGCGGCTTAAAGTTTCATTGATTGATTGACGAAAGCGGAGTTCCTTCAGCAGGAACTCCGCTTTCTATTTTGGGAGAAGAAAATCGGTCTTCAGCCGATCGGCACTCCCATCGCGGTCGCGACGATGATGAGGATGACGACCGCGATCATCGCGTACTTGATCCATCGGGTGTCCGCCGCGCCGTTTGCCGTGAAGTCCGGCATCACCATCGCGCCCCGCGCGTCGTAGTACTCCGTCGCCCCGTCATAAAACTCCACCGCGACCTGTGTCTTGCTGAAGGCGCGAAGCCGCCCCTTCTTCGTGAAGAGGAGGCGGTCCGACGCATCAGGATCCGACCCCTCCCGCCCGTACACCAGGACTTCGCCCGATTTTTCTTCGCAGCGCGTGATGATGAGAGTCGTGGTGTCTGGCATAGCGATCCTGAATTCAGAAGAAATGAGGAGAAAGGGCAGGCGGAAGCCGCCCTGATAACCGGTTAGTTTACTGATGATAGACGTATTACCGAGGAAACCTCAGTTTCCCGGGTTACTCCGGGATTCGGCGCATGTCGCCGCGGTTATGATTGCTTCCTATGCAGACCCTTCCTGCAGAACACTAAAAAAGCGAGAAAGAGAATGGCAGTCACAATTCGTAAGTCTGTTGAGAGCGATCTTCCCGCTCTCCTCGACATCTATAACCACGAGGTGGAGCACGGCGTCGCGACGTTTGACCTGAAGCCGCTGACGCTTGAAGAGCGGGCGGTGTGGTTTTACGAGCATAACAAGGAGAATCATCCGCTGATCACGGCGGAACTCGACGGGAAGCCTGTCGGCTACGCGTCACTCTCCTCCTTCTCCTCAAAAGCCGCGTACCACAGCACGGTGGAACTTTCGATCTATGTGGCCCCCGACTGCCGCGGTCACCACATCGGGACGCTTCTCATGGAAGCGATCCTGAATCTCGCGAAAGAGGATCCCGAGACGCATCTCGTCGTGTCCCTGATCACGGGTGTCAACGAGCCGAGCATCGCGCTTCATAAGAAATACGGGTTCAAGTACGTCGGGACGATCCACGAGTCCGGAAAGAAATTCGGGAAGTGGCTTGACGTGCAGTACTGGGAGCTTCAGGTCTGAAGCCTGAAGGGTGAGAGTCCTGGCCCTCTAAGCGCCGTTCCGATATCGGAGCGGCGTTGTTTTTAAGCACTTCTTGAAGGCGGAAATGAAGTAGCTCGCGCTCGCGAACCCGCATTCCGTCGCGATGTCCTCAACCGACAGTCCGGTTTCGCGGAGGAGTTTCGACGCCTGCGTGATGCGGTAGAGCCGGATATAGGAGAAGATCGTGTCGTGGGTGACGCGCTTAAAAAGCCGGCAGCATTCGCCCGGGCTGTAGTGAACCGCCTCCGCGATTGAGTCGATCGTGATCTCTTCCTTATAGTGCGCCTGAACGTACGTCATGATCGCGCGGGCGACAGCGTCATTCCTCGCCCGGCTGACGACCGTCTTCTTCGCGGCGTCGGGCCGGAAATTCTGAAGGAGCGAGAGCCAGATCTGCATCAGACACTCGGCGACCTGGTACTCGTAGCCAAAGAGCTTCGACTCCGCGAGATCCGCGATCGTCTGAAGCCGCGTGAGAATCTCATCCTGCCAGGGGACGGAAGGCCTGAACGCCATCTCGGCAAACGCCGGATTCCCGACATAGGGGTCGATATAGCGCTTTTCGAAAATGGAGCCGGGGAAGAGTGAGAGAAGCGCCGGAAGGAAGTCGATGCAGTAGTAAGTGCTGTCCGGGTCTTCCACCGGGGCGATCATGTGAAGCATGCCGCTATTGATGAAACAGCCTTCGCCTGCTTTCAGTTCGAGCTTCTTATCGGAGAGACAGACATACACCGCGCCGCTCTTCACAAGACAGAGCTGCATCTCAGAGTGCCAGTGCCAGTCCGCCCGATGACTCGCGTTCCGGGAGAGTTTGGACTCATAGAGCGCGAAAGGAAACTCATCGGATCCGTGAGGAGTTTTGTCCTCCTGGTCAGGACCGATCGGAAAGTTAGGTATCTGCATGCGTCGCGGTAAAGTTCCGAATGCGAAAGAAAATAATAACCGTTTAGCCTAAAAGCCATAGCGGCAGTCGAAAGAATACCAGAATAGAAGAAACCGCCTGAGGCTTAGGGCGCTTCGGTGTCTTACCTTGGAGGTACGAGAAAGCCGGCGTGCGGGGATATCTCTGATTTTATGTATTAATTTCTGTTCGGAATTCCGGGGGCAGAGAGGCTGATTAGCGATCTTTACGAGGATTTACCTGAGCGACAAAAAAATAACCTCCGGGGGCTCAGAAACCTCTCGGGAAACAGTCACCATAGCAAGGATTTCGGAGAAACGCGGGAAAGTTTCCGCTCCGCGTGCCGGAAGAGCGGCGACTGAGCTGCGGAAAGCCGCACAAAAACGCTCGCCTGAGGAGTTAAACAAAACAAAATGACACAGCAATTGGGACTGTCGTTATGTCGATACATAACGTAATAGGATCAGCTGTGTCGGCTTGAACACCGTGCTTTATCCTGCTGATCAGTCAGCGTTTTGTTGGTAGTGTAATTGTCTTACTTTCCTTTAAATAGGCAATCTTATCGACAGTTTGCCTACGCTATCTTTTAAAAACGTTATTTAAATAGCTTATTTTTGAATCCGTGGTTATGTTTTTATGAGTACTGTTTTTTGATCTAATCGATATAAAAATAAACAGGAATGTATAAAATAACGCTATCCATGTTAACTGAATATGCAGGATAAGCGTATGTCTGAATCTTCGACCGTCCACTCTTCCCCGATTCAGGGGTCTTCTGCTCCGACCTCCATCCCCCAGGAAAGCAATAAGATGGAGAATCTCGCCAAGATGACGCTGATCGAGACGCGTCTTTCAAACGAGAAGAAGTCCGTGTTCCTCGCCTACGTGCTCTGGTTCTTCTTTGGTTCTTTCGGTGTCCACTGCTTCTATCTCGGGAAGCCGATGAGCGGACTCTTCCGTATCGCGTCGATCTGGCTTGGAATCATCCTCGTCTTCGCGATTGGATCTGACGGCCCCGGCGTCATCAACGCGGTGGGCGCGCTGTTCCTCGTTATCGGAAGCCTGCTGCTTCTGATTGATATCTTCCGTATTCCGAGCTTTGCCCGCGCTTACCTCGATAACCGCCGCATGGTTTATGAGCGGAATCTTCTGAGGTAAGAAACAGAGGATCCAGTGTGTGTGATAAACGGCATCTTCGGGTGCCGTTTTTTTATGGGAAGCGGAAGCGCGATGGTCTTTCGTTGAACAAAAAGGGAGCGGCTTTTTTGAAGCCGCTCCTTTAAGTGAGAGAGCGATACCTATTTCAGAAGAAACCGCGGATCAAAGGCTTCCAGGCTTTGTATTCTCAGAGCGGGACATCCTTCAGCCACTTGGAAGGCCCCATATCCTGCACTTCGTGAATGCTTTTCCCGGTTACCCACTTGGAAGCGCCGCGGGCCTTGCCGGTGATTTCCTCAATATCGACACGCCAGACCTGAGCCATGGGACCGCGCACTTTCATCTGAACCTCATTGCGGACCGCGCTGTTTTTCGGCGCGTGGCGCTTGAGGATGGCGGCGAAGGCATCCGCGAATTCCTTGGGATCCGTGACCGGATAGGCTTTCCCGGTAACAATCGCTGAGGCGTAATCAACGGAATACCACTCCGGCAGCGTCGTCGCCTTTCCAACGTAGGAAATCGACACGTTGGGATTCATCAGCATGTTGTCGGTCTTACGACCGCCCGGCATCCCGGTTCCATGGAAATAAATTTTGTTCCCGACTCTCACGGGGGTAATCGGCACTCCGTAAGGATGTCCGTCCAGATCGCAGGTGCTCAGAACCGCGTGCTCTGTGAAATCGATCACTTCTTTTGCCTGATCCAGGGTCAGTTCACGGGCCTTGCGGCGGAGAGGACGATGAGCGGTGCATTTTTTCTCATCCGGAGCAGGTTCAGCCGCGGAAGCGACGGCGCTGAGCGCGGAAAGACCGCCGGCAATAAGGACTTCTCTTCGAGTAGACATCTTTTCTCCTTTTATAAATCCTCGAAACTCTGTCTTTATTGAACCATCGGATTAATTCAAAAGATCTAGACGGTTTTTGAAAATTTGATGGGGACAGTCGGAGATCTGTCTTCCATTTGGGCAGAATTATTCTTGGAGGGAAATATGCCGCGAAAAATTCTGCCGCCGCTCGACTGGCAAATCGGTGAGGATGAGCCTAAAGCTGAAGGTCTTAAAAAGAAATTCTTTAGTTTCATCGGGAAAGGAATGCTTCCTGAAGGAACCCGGCTGCCATCAGTGAGACAGATGGCGGCGTCGAGCGGCGTATCCAAAAACACCGTTGAGCGGGTGTACGCTGAGCTGAAGGACGAAGGCGTTATTGCTGTCAGACCCGGTTCCGGGTTTTGGGTGGCGGAGAGACCTCCGGTCATCTGTCCGCCAGAGATCGGGGCTATCGCGGCGGAAGACTCCCATGTCAAAATGCCGATTACTTCGGCCGCAAAGGAAGCGGCTGACGCTCTTCCCTTTTTCAGGCGTCACACCAGTTGGCCTCTTTCCTGCCGCTGTTCCGTGATGGATATATTCCCGGAAAAGCGCTGGGGGGCGATCAATGCCCAGATAGCGAGATCTCCCTGGCTCTATACCAACTATTCGGATCCCAAAGGCTACTTCCCGCTTCGGGAAATGATTTGCCGGAACCTCTTCAAGTACCGTTCTATTTCGGCGAAGCCTGAGAACGTCGTCATCACGAACGGCACGATCAATACGATCGGCCTCGTTATCGATCTGATACTGGAGGCAGGTCAGAGAATCGCGCTTGAGTCTCCCGCGAATAACCTGATTTCGTCTCTCATCCGATATCATGGGAAGAAAATTCAGTGGCTGAAGAGCGATTCTGAGGGCGTGATCCCAGAAGCCGGAAATATTTCGGCGCTGCTGGTGACCCCTTCAATTCAGGTTCCCGCAGGGATCAGGATGTCTCTTGCAAGGCGGGAGGAAGTTCTCTCAGTCTGCAGGAATAAAGGTGTCTGGCTGATTGAGAATGACTTCGACACCGAGTTTGGTCTGCTGAATGACTCGCTGCCCGCTATTCGTTCGCTTCCTGGGGCGGAAGACTGCACGATTTATTCCGGAACGTTTTCATCGATTATTTTCCCGGGTATCCGAATCGGCTACGCGGTTGTACCGGAAACACTGGCAGACGCGTTAGCCGGAAGCCGTTTCTTAAACGACCGCTTTTCTTCAGAAAGCCGGCAGGCGGCGCTCGCTGAGTTTATTCGCTCAGGCGAGTACGAGACGCATGTCAGAAAGGTCGCCACTGTCTTTAATCAGAGGCGGGAGTTCCTGATAAATCTGCTGAAGAAGAAGGCGGACCGATGGGGGCATGTTTCATCAAACGCCATCGGCTCACACATTACGTTCTCGTTGTTGGAGAACAGTATCTCCGACAAGGCTATCGCGGCGAAGGCCTTTGAGCGGAAGCATGAGTTCATCGCCTGTTCGAGTTTCGACGGAGACTATCGGATCAATGGGCTGATGCTGGGATTTGGAGCATTCCCGACTCCGACAATCGCGGAATCAGTTGAACTATTAATCTCGATCCTGAAGGATTCAATCCGAGCTTAGTTCTATCGCCACGCGCTTTGCGGTGGAGTTTTCTGAGATAAGAAGCTCAGATTCCGGTCACCGGAATGAGATCTTTGGGTGCCGTTTTTTTATGCTTCGCGGAGGCTCCGGTACACTGTCCGGAGTGAAAGATGGGAAGGCTTGGTGAGGTGAAGTGATGTCAGAAAAAGAAAGCGGCAATACGGGAGCGGCTGAAAGCTGCCTCTTCTGCGCGATTCAGACGGACGACCGGAAGCGGATCGTGGAAGAGAATGACTACGCGTACGCTATCCGTGACGGATTCCCGGTGACGCCGGGGCACACGCTTTTTATCCCGAAACGCCACGTCCCGGACTATTTCGGCCTTACGCAGGAAGAGCGTGACGCGATCAATCTGCTGATTCACTCGCAGAAAAAGATTCTTGAAACCGACGACCCGACGATCGAAGGCTGGAATATCGGGATCAATAATGGGTTTGTGAGCGATCAGACGGTCTTCCACTGCCATGTGCACCTGATTCCACGCCGGAAGGGCGATGTTGAGAATCCTCGGGGCGGCGTCCGGCACGTTATTCCGTCCAAAGGCTCCTACTAGGCATTGTTCTGATCCAGGTCGGGTCTCGCGCTGACCTCCGTGATCGCCAGTTCGCGTTTCTGGTACAGCCTTAATTCCTTCAGCGCGAAGGCTTTGGCGTTTCTGCCATCAAGATCTGTTTCGTTGGCTGTCAGTCCTTGGCATTCATGGAACGTCATGAAGGCGGTCAGGCAATGATCAAAATCATCCGTGGTCAGTCTCCCTCGTCTCTCGGCCTGGAGCGTCAGATAGTCGATGAACATCACAATCCAGCGGCAGAGGGTCGTGTACTCCTCTGAATTCAGATAACGAGCCGGATCGAGAGCGTCGCGCTCATGGATTCGCCGTTCTCTCCCGTCTTTCGACTCGCGAAGTCGCATGCCGGCTTTCCGATGGTCAGGACGGGTTAAAAGAATGCCGGCTGGCGTTTCATGAACCGACGCGAGATAAAGAAGGGTCCTCGCCCGGGTGAAGAACCGCTCCGCGAATACCTTCTTTTCCACCGGTCCCGCCAGGTGGTGAGAGACGAGATCCTCAATGGTTCTCCGAAAACGCGCGTCACTTGCTCGGATTTCCCGGATCCGGCGGATCAGCTCTTCGAAATTTTTTTCCGTCAGTTGCCACTCGGGGTGTTTCAGTCTCTCCGCGTCGATTGCGTACCCTCTAGAGACGAAGCTGCTGAAGAAACGCGATGCCCAGCAGCGGAACGCTCTGGCTTTTTCGGTTTTCAGTCGGAATCCGAGGCTAATGGCGGCTTCAAGCCCGAAGAGAGCGGTGCCGGCAGACTCTTTGATAACCGCGTCAGGGTCAATTTCTCCAGCCGCGATCCCATCCAGAACCAGTGACTTCAGTGTCTCAGGCTCTTCGCCGAAAATTCGGGCGAGTGTTCTGAGCGTCATCCAGAGATTCCCGTCCCGCAGGATCACATCCTCAGGGATTTCTGCCATCGGATAAAGCGAAGGGGATCCAGGGCTGGGTTTAGTGGATATAGAGCGGCTTTTCATGGGTGGTCCGGAGATAAGCGGAATGGCGTTTATCGTTATTAAAAAGTATTCTAATCCGGAGTCGGGTTTCCCTAGAATGAAGACAAAAAAACGCCGCGGCCCTGGTGGACTCAGAGCCGCGGCGAAGGAGAGAAGGGTAATGCTTTGGTTAGTTAATTAATCAGGGGTGCTTCAGCGGCGCGTGGATCACGAGATTCGGGCGAGTCGAGGCCGGCTGCGGAAGCGGGTAAATCGTGTCGACGTTCCCGTGCTTCTTCCGGAGTTCCTCAATATCCCCGAATTCGAGCGCGCGCTGCGGGCATGCCTCAACGCAGATCGGCTGAAGGCCCTGCTCAAGGCGATTGAGGCACGCGTCGCACTTCGTCATCTTGTGGGCCTTTTCGTCAAGCTCCGGCGCGCCGTAGGGGCACGCCTTCGCGCAGTTCCCGCACCCGATGCACTTATCGGTGTTGATGACGACCAGCCCGTCCTCCGTCCGCTTGTGGTGCGCGCCCGTCGGGCACGCCTTCACGCAGGCGGGGTCTGAGCAGTGATTGCAGGCGATCGAGAGGTAGTACGCGTAGACGTTCTGCTTCCAGGCGCCGGACTTCGGGTCTTTCGACCACTTGCCATCCGTCACTTCCAGCACGTGGCGGAAATTCCGCCCGACCGGCAGGTTATGGGCGTCCTTGCAGGCGACTACGCACGTCTTGCATCCGTTGCAGCGCCTTGCGTCAAAGAAAAATCCAAGCTGCTTCATGTTGTTTCTCCAGTTCAGGCGCTGATCGGTTCAATCTGCACGAGGTTCGTGTGCGAGGGATTGCCCTTCGCGAGCGGGCTCGGGCGGGGGCTCGTGAGCGTATTGATGCAGCCTCCGACGTCCACCGTCTTCCCGTTCTTCTTCACCGGGCGGTACCACGCGCCCTGCGGGAGCGCGCAGACACCCGGAATGATGCGGGGCGTGATGTGAACCGCGATCTCAATCGCGCCGCGGTCATTGAACACACGCACCTTCTGCCCCTCAAAGAGCCCCCGTTCCTCGGCGTTCACCGGATTCACGAGCACGCGGTCCGGGTGGGCCTCGCGCACCCAGGGGAGGTTATGGAAGGAGGAGTGAACGCGGCCGTGACCGTGGTAGCCGTAGCACTGGAGCGGATAGGTCTTCGCCTTCGGGTCTCCCGCCATTTCCCACGTGCGGACAAATTTCGGGAGCGCCGTGATCACGTCGCCCTTCGGAAGCGTCCACGTCTCCGCGATCTTCGCGAGCTGCTCGGAATAGATCTCAATCTTTCCGGACGGGGTCTTCAGAGGATGCTTCGCGGGGTCAGCCCGGAAGTCCGAGAACGCGATCCGGTCCCACTTGAGGTGAAGGAGCTGGTGCGGACCCGTGGCCCAGAAGGTCTTGAAGTCCGGGAGCTCAGGGTTCTGCTTCCGGTTCTGCTCGTAGGCCCACTCAATCCACCCGCGCTGCGTGCGGCCTTCGGTGTAGGCGGCTTCAAGGCCCATCTTCTCCGCGATCCCGCGGCAGATTTCCCAGGTCGAACGCTGTTCCCACTGCGGGTTCACCGCTTTATGGATCGGCGTGATAAACGCGGTTTCGCCCATCGAGTCGCCGTTCCCGACGAGGTCTTCGGTTTCGTTTCCGAGCGTATCCGGGAGGAGCACATCCGCGTACCGGCAGGACGCGGTCATCATGTTGTCGCAGACCACGATGAATTCGCATTTCGACGTGTCGCGGAGGATTTTATCCGTGCGGCCGCAGTCACTATGCTGGTTGATGAGGATGTTGCCGCCCGAGTTGATCACCATCTTGATGTCGTTCTTCAGCCGGTCGACACCCTTCACACCGTCGTGCGTTGCCGTCATCTCGTGGCCGCGGAGAATCGCCTCCGTCCACATGAAGCTCGGGATCGAGGCTTTCACGGGGTTATTGCCGCGGGGGATCCCGATCGGCCACCAGTCGGTGCCGCACTCTTCCATGCCGCTTGACGTTCCGGGGAGCCCCACCTGACCGAGAAGAATCGGGAGCATCGCGATTGCCCGTGCCGTTTCCTCGCCGTTCGCGCGGCGCTGCGGCCCGAGTCCCTGGGCGACAAAGACAGGCTTTGTCGTTCCCATCTCGCGGGCAAGGGCGATGATCGTTTCTTCAGGAATACCGGTAATGGCCGAGGCGTACGCCGGGGTCTTCGCGACGCCGTCCGCCTTCCCGAGGATGTAGGACTTGTAGTCGCCGTTCTTCGGGGCGCTCTTCGGGAGCGTCTTCTCGTCGTAGCCGACGCAGTACTTATCGAGGAACTCCTGATCGACCCAGTTGTGGGTGATGAATTCGTACGCGAGCGCTTCGCAGAGCGCGGCGTCTGTCCCCGGGAGGATCGGAATCCACTGATTCACTTTCCCCGCCACCGTATCCGTGCAGATCGGATCAATCACGATCGTCTTCACGTGGTTCTTCTCAATCGCCTGCAGGAACTGCCAGGACATCGAGCCGTCTGAAATCCGGGTGACAGAGAGGTTGTCGCCGAACGACACGTAGAGCTTCGCGTGGGCGATTTCGGTGGGGGAAGACGCGACCTTGCGGCCGTAGGTCATCGGGAAGGCCGCGGTGATCTGGGCGGAGGAGTAGGAGCCCTTCCAATTCAGGTAGCCGCCCGTGAGGTTCGCGAGACGCTTCCAGCAGTTCGAACCGCTGACCGACGTCTGCTGCGCCGTCGCGTAATTGATGTACACGGAGTCCGGGCCGTAGTTCTTCAGGATCCGCTGCCAGTTATCGGCGATCAGCTGATAGGCCTCATCCCACGAGATCCGCTCGAACTTCGCTTCTCCCCGCTCTCCGACCCGCTTCATCGGGAACTTCAGGCGATCCGGGTTATAGAGCCTCTGCCGCATGGAGCGGCCTCTGAGGCACGCCCGCAGCTGATAGGGCTGGGGGCAGCACGGGTTCGACGTGTTATCGGTCTCGATCCGGATCACCTGGCCGTTCTTCGTAAAGACACGGAGGGCGCAGCGGTTGCCGCAGTTCACCACGCAGGCGCCCCAATACATGTCAGGCATCGCGTCAATCGCTTTTTTGACACCTGACGCCACGGCGGTAAGCGGACAGACGCTTCCGGCAAGCGTGATGCCGGCGCCCTGCAGCAGGGCGCGGCGAGTCAGTTGGAAGGTCATTTTGTTTTCCTGTTGTTTTATTTATGAATTGCTGTTCTGGACGAGATGAGATTCATCTCCTGGGGGCGGATTCTATGGAGAGCGATCCGATTTTTGAATGACAGGCTGACAACAAAAACTTGCTGATTTAGCAAGTAAATAAAAATTGATCAAATGAGAACGATTTACGGGGATCCCCGGAAACAGGGGAAAACCGGGTGATGCCGCTGAAAAGAAAGGGAAATACGGGAGGGCGGAAACCAAGTGCGGCGAAGTGAAAAGTGAGAGCCCGATTTCCGGGATCGCTTTTAATAGCAAATATGAGTTCCTATAGACGATCTATCAGAAACTATCAGGATCTATGAAGAGGGAAGAGCGAATAAAGAAACGCCGCGGTTCCTTAGGGGAATCGCGGCGGGTGTCAGTGTTCTTTTAAAAGCGGTCAGGCGGGTTCTGACGCGGCATTGAATTCGGCTGCTGTCGCGAGCGTCGCCGATCCGATATAGGCGATCCGGTTATCCGAGGTGAGGATCGTGGGTTCGAGTACCTGCTCGATCACGATGCCATCCCCCGGCCCAAACTCATCCATATTGACAGCCGTGATCCTGAGACTTGGGTTAAAGGGCATTCCTTCCGGAATGTCAGCGACATGAAGCCCCGCGGTGGCGAGCGCTTCCTTTGTTCTCTGAAGGGACCATTTCAGCTGGTTCCGATAGCGCACCTGATCCTCGGGCTTTGCCTTCGCGATCATCTGCTCAAAAGCTTCCTTGAAATGCCAGGCTTCCACCGCCATGTTGATAATGGCTTTGGTCAGCTGCTGTTCAGAAGGCATTGATGTACTCCTCTGTGGCGATTGTTGTTATGTCAGGTTGTTCTCAGCAACTTTTTTTAAGGACGGTGCCGGGGAGAGCGGCTGAAACGGTGGTGTGTAGCTAGAGTGAGCCGCTATCCCCTGCCGCCCGGAGTGACCTTCGGGCGGTCTTTGTCTTACCGGTTACTTCGCGGTCTTCCCGAGACTCAGGGCGTCCCAGGCCGCGCCTTCACCAGCGATGCGGCCGAAGACGAGGATATCGGCGTAGGCGTTGCCGCCGAGGCGGTTCGTGCCGTGCGTGACACCGGTCACTTCGCCCGCGGCGTAGAGCCCCGGAATCACCTTGCCGTTCTTATCGAGCGCCTGGGACTTCGGATTGATGCGGATGCCGCCCATCGTGTGGTGAATCGACGGAACGGCCTTCACGACGTAGTACTTGCCCTGCGACATATCGACGAGGCCGCCGCGGTTATGGAAGTCCTTGTCGTTCCCCGGCCCCGTCATCGAATCCACGCGGTTAATCGTCGCCTTGAGGTTGGAGTAGGGGATTTTCGTGAATTCCGCGATGCACTTCAGGTCACCGCAGGTCTTCATCGTGCCGGTCTTCGTGAAGACGGAGTATTCGTCCGGATGGGCTTCGACGGTCTTTGAGATATTTCCGATCTTGTCGTTCCAGAGCACCCAGCAGTAAGAGCCCGGCTGCGCGAGGATCGCGTGCGAGATCACGTCGCGGCGCCCGAGTTCCTCAACAAAACGCAGTCCCTTCTGGTTGATCAGAATGGCACCGTCAAACCGGGCGTCGGCGATCAGTTCAATCGAGCCCGAGACCGGGTCGCAGATCGGGTACGTCTGGATGTACTGCATGTTGACGAGTTCAGCCCCAGCGCGTTCCGCCATGTAGAGCGCTTCGCCCGTCGCGGAAGGCGAATCCGTCGACTTAAAGCGTTCATCAAGCGAGGGGTCGTACTTCTTCACCATCGCGGCGTTGTGGCCGAAGCCGCCCGTCGCGAGCACCACGCCGCCCTTCGCGTCGAACTCGTAGTTCAGCCCATTCATCGTTGCCTTCACGCCGACCACGCGGCCCGAGGCGTCTTTGATGAGTTCCACGGCCTTCATATTGGTGATCACCGGGATCTTGAGTTCGTTCGCCTTCGCGTAGAGCTTCGTGATGAACTCGGTGCCGGTCTGACTGTACGGGATCAGGGCGCGCTTACGGGTGTGACCGCCGAACATGAAGAGGTTATCGGGCTCAAACCGGACGCCGATATAATCGCGGGCCCACTTGGCGGCGGAAAGCGCGTTCCCCGTCATCGTGCGGATCACTTCAAGGTCACCCTTCTTGTCGCCCCCGATATAGGTGTCCTGAGCGTGGCGTTCCGCGGAGTCATCGAGAATCCCGAGCTTCGGCTGGACCCAGTTCCGGGCGGCATTCATTTCAGCGCCGGAGATCAGGGAGTTGCCGCCCACTGTCGGCATCTTTTCCAGCATCACGACGCTCGCCCCGGTGTTCTTCGCCTCAATCGCGGCCGCGAACCCAGCGCCGCCGGCACCCACGACGACCACGTCATAGGTGCTCTTCGCGGGGATCATCGAGGCCGCTTTCTTAAGCGACTTCTGTCCGTCCTTCGTGAGCGTGACGCCCGCCTTCTTCGCCGCGTCCTTCACAGCCGCGAGAAAGCCTTTCGACGAGAACGTAGCGCCTGAAATGGCGTCGAGATCCGTGGAATTCGTTTTGACAACGTTGTCTTTAAGATCTGTAAAGACCTTCTCCGCGAGAACCGGGTTCTCGTTCTGAGAGAGAACCTTGATTGACTGGATCTTATTTGCGTCAAAGGTCACCTGAACCTTGATATCGCCGTCCTTCCCAACACCGGTGCCGGTCGTGGTTACGGCCGCGGCGGACGCCTGGAAAGAAAAGGCTCCGATCACGGCCGCCATCACGGCGGCAAAACGAATGGATTTGGTATTCATCACGCTGCTTCTCCCCTCAAACCTGTCAAATTGACTTGTCAATTTTTGATTGCAACGTCATTAAAAGACAGTTAACCGCCTAAGTCAATATCCTTATCTCTTTAGTGATAGAGGTAAATCGAAACAAAACGTGTTTGGGAGAATGAACTGTGCTTTTTCCTGACAGAATGGGGGATAGAGAGCTCTCTGGAATCCACGGGAAATCAGCGGTTTCTGCGGAGTGGATCCGGGTGCCCCGGCTCAGAAACCATTACTGTGACGCGGATGAATGAAAGGGAGGATCCCGTGATGACAGCCTGTGAGAAAGCGATCCGGTACCTGCTCGCCAAAATGGATGAGGAGGCGGGGGATGTCATGACGCTTCCGGTGCTTCAGAAACTCCTCTATTACAGTCAGGGATTTTCTTTGGCGATTACCGGAAAGCCGCTTTTCGAAGAGGATTTCGAGGTGTGGCAGATGGGACCAGTGATTCCGGCGCTTTATGAGAAATATGGGAAAGAGCCGGCGTTCGGGATTCTGAACCCCTCGGAGACCGGAGACCCGGGACTCACGGAGGAGGAGAAGGATGTGCTTGATCAGGTGTATTTCGTCTATGGGCAGTTTTCCGGGTGGAAACTGAGAGACCTGGTTCTCGCGGATCCATTGATCGCCGGGGCTCCGATCCGGTCCGTGATTCCGAAAGCCGCGATGAGAGACGCGTTTCTCGCGAGGCTCGAGGTGAGCGGCGCGTACGAGGCGGATTTCTAGAGCGAGAGGAAAAGACCGCCAAACGCCCTAAAATAGGCACTTTCAGCATCCGGTATTCATCAGGGCAATCCATCTATGGCAGCAGATAACGCTTTTTCATTCGCGATCGTGACGGCGTCCCCGAAGGGGCGCATGCTGGAACGGATGCTGGCGAAAGTCCTTAATTGCTATAAGTTCGTCTGGCTTCTTTCTATTCTCAAAATCGTCTCCGGGAAAAAGCGCGAATACATTTCTTTCAAAGAAATGTCAGCGCGAATGATAGCCACAGCCTGGTATCCGGTTATTTACTTTCGGCTTAACCTCGGATATGCGGACAGCCTGGCCGATGCTATTCACGATGTGAAAGCCGAGTGCGGCCTCCCCGATGGCGCGAAGTATGATGAAATTGTGCGGGCTGTTATGGCAATAAAAAATGAAAAGCTGGCTGCCCAGATAGAAGAGCTGACAGAATATGTTTGCCCGCGTTTCATCGTGCCTGTTTTCAGTGATGAGCTCGAGGAATTTAGAAAAACCTGCGGGAGCAATAGTAAGTTTGATGCGGGAAAGAACAGGACCGTTAAGGAACTCAGTCAGAAAGAGTGGAACAGACTTCGGACACCCTACGTGATTGGAGACGAGGGCATCACGCTGACCCCGGAATGGACGCAGTTCTTCCACGATTTCAACCAGATTATTGCGGAAAGCACGTACTTCAAGCTCACTCAGTACATTCAGCGTCGGAATCCCAGTGTTCCCGCCATCTCTGAAAAGTTGATTCAGCCGACAAAGCGCAGCAGTCCGGAATTTGATAAGGCGCGGGATTACTGGAGCCTGGTGATTGATAAGAATCCGGACGTGTATGACATTTACACCATGCGTCACTTCACAAAGGACGCACTTGATAGCCTGGGGCCGATGTCTGTTGACCACTTTGTCCCCTGGAAGTTCGTGCTGCATGACCAGATCTGGAATTTGGTTCCTACGTTCAGGAGCCCAAACAGCAGCAAAAGCGACAACCTCCCGGACTTCGCCTACCTGGATGACTTTTGCTCGGTGCAGTTCCTCGGTCTTTCAACGATTCGCCGCACTAACCAATTCTCTCATCTGATCGAGGCCTATCGGGATGTGATACCCGACGCGGAAAAGTTTGTGGCGATTCTCGAAAACAAAGACGTGTTCAGCCTGCAGTTAAAGAACGCCATTATTCCGCTGCTGCTTCAGGCAAAAAATCAAGGCTTCTCCGACTGGAACAATTCATACCGGGAAATTTAGAGCGGACCCGAGGCATAAACCATCCATAAACTGACGGAAATCTAATTACGGGTGGGTCAGATCCTGTCCGCAAGATGATTGGGGATGCCAATTCACTAGGCAGATGTGCCAGCATCAATGACTGAGGAAGTCAGTGGAATTCTCTGCCCGGTAGTTCTGGCGCGAAGATAGTCTCTAAGCCTGATTTATGGGTTTATTCGGAGGCTCACTTACGTAGGTTGTCAGAGCCTGATGACCCTTTCGGCGGGGAACCGTAGATAACGTCACCAGGCTCTGCCAGGTTACGAGGCTTGTTCGGGACCAGTCACCGGCTTAGCGATAGCACTCTTCTCTTTGATCCAATTGGTCACGATATCCGGGTCAGCAAGGAACTCGGCGAGCGGCCAATGCTTGGAGCAGAACTCAAATTGAGGACATTTGCCACTTTGCTGCCAATCAGGTTGAAGAGGGGGCCTGTCAGCTTCTTTAACCATTTTCCAGTCGCTTTCCTGCAGGCAACGGTACAGATTGACTTCAACCACTGCCTCCTTGCCAGACATTTCCAAAGGATCGGGCTTGGTATTCTTACCTGCACACAAGTCTGAGTCACTGCGGAAATCGTAGTCGATATAGTTGCGTAAAATCAGCGCTTTATCGCCTTTGATAGCCTTGTTGTGTGTCTTGTCCCGGTAAGCATGAGTCGAAGCAAATAGCGGCAGATAGTCCCATGCCGAAGTGTCGGATGGGGGGTATGTATCGCGGGGAGGGGTGTAAGTTTCGGTGGGCTTCCAGTACCAGAACTCGGTGTACAGCGTCTGATAGGCGATCGTATCGAATAGCGGGAGGATACGCATGTAGAAAGCGGCCGCGAGTCTGTGGGCCTGCTGCAGCTGGGTAACCAGCTTGGTGGTTTGCTGAAGATCGTATGTCATAGCGGCATCCTTATCCAAAGTCAGTGATTCAAAAAGGAGAAATCGTGGGAGGAGAGGCGCAATGTCCCGGCATACTTAAGCAGCGCGGTCCAGCCAGCAGTGTGTTCAGCCGGTGAGGTCATTTCCCATCCTGATATCACCCCGCAATCCAAGTGCACCTTTTTTTCTGCGGGGTAGTCAAACAAGAGCTTCCACTCGGGTATTACTGGTGCCATACCAAAGAGCTCAAATGCCCGCATCCACTCTTCGCGAATGGCGCGATCCTGTCGGCAGGAGTCAAACTCGGGGGCGGTTTGCAGGAAGTGGCGGAGCGATCCCCATTCACGCAGTGTCATTTGGCGAAAACGTTCGGGCAGCTCCGGATGAGTCAGCGGGGCGGCAGGAGTATGGCCGAGCGCCACATAGTAGAGCCGGTCTCCATAGGTCTTAACGTCGGTATTGCTAACCACAGCATCGACCTGGTCCTTCCACTGGTCCTGATGCTGGTCGCCCCCGAACGGGGGCTTGACCTCGATAACCACCAATGAGTTTTTAAACCGAAGTATCACATCGGGCTCAACATGTTTAGGCTCCTTTTCGGGGTCAGCATGTTCAGGCTTCAATTCCAGGTATGGCCACAGCTCCAGCTTGTCAAAGGTGGAAGGATCAATCGGATTGTCGGCACCAAGCAGGAAGCGCAGCAGGGCACCCAGAGCGCTGTCAGAGAGGTAGGGCACACGTCCAAAAAAGACGGCAGTCAGCAGATCCTCGCTTCGTTTGAACGCGTCACGCCAGCTGATAGATTCCTCGTCCTGCTCGATACGGCCAGCCTTGCCATGCAGAATCGCCTGCAGCATCGCAGCTCCTCGTGATGTTGATAGTCCTCGTGAACCGATTTCAGGGCTTCCAGAGCGTTCACGAGTGAAAAACAAGTATGTAAAAAGAGTACGTAAAGAGTCTACTCGCCCGTCATTTATGAATCAAGGTAAATCGGTTCAAAGAACGGGTCAATTTATGGCCGCGGCAGAAACGGCATGGGAAGAGAGGTGCCGGGTACGAAGGATCCGGACAGCAGAAAACCGCCTCATGACGCATAGTCATGCGGAGAATGGCATTGGCTCAAGGGAGTCGAAGACAACAGCTCGCAATCGAAGCTCTGTCTCTTTTTGATTCAGACGGGGGACATCCGGAATCGCGCGCATGGATTCAGGGGTGCCGCGGGTCTTTTTTGAAACGCGCTTATCAGGTTCGGTGCCTGATGAAGCGGTAAAGCGGAAAACGTGTGAAGCGTAAATCTTAGAAGGAAGTAACGAGGGAACTCTTAAGTTTTGTGCCGTTCCCTCTACGCCATGAAGATCGCTTCAAGGCTGAGGCACATTCGGAAATCGATCGTTTTACTGTGACACTTCATTTTGGCTGCTCCTATTTACGAAAGTCTCTTGTCGATCCGGTCTTAGATGCAGACACCGGAGAGGAGGCTCAGAACGTCGATACCCTGGCGGGTCTTGCGGGGAGCGGCGGCCTGTTCGTGGGTCTGGGAGGCGAAGGTGCTCTTCGTCTGGGTTTCCGCCTTGGTGAGGGTGACGGAGCCGTCGGCCGCGATGCGGAACTCAACCTGGTTGCCGCTCGCGAGATTCAGGAAATCGCGGATTTCCTTCGGAATAGTGACCTGACCCTTGATAGTAAGACGATTTGCCATTTTATTTCTTCCCTTTCGATTTACACGTATAAAAAAAGACAGAGCCGCAATTTTGTTTGCGGCTCTGTCTAAGTTGAATCTCTGTTCTGCGGAACTTATCTTTCTAACGGGTGTGCAGAACGAGACGCCTTAGCTCTGGAGAGCCGCGTCAGTCGCATGCACATGCTGTCAACGATGAACAGCTGGTTAGACATTTGGAAAAGTTCCTGTAACAAGTAAAAACGTATAAGTAACCTTACCCGAGCAATTTTGAAAAGTCAAAATTTTGATTTCGGATAAGGTTTTTGTCGTAGAGACTCTAAGGAAAAGCGCCCATTATTCGGCGGCTTTGCCGGTCATGCCTTCCTTCTTCGCCCATTCACGGACTTCTTCGCTGATCCGCATGGAGCAGAATTTCGGGCCGCACATCGAGCAGAAGTGCGCCTTCTTCATGCTGTCCTTCGGAAGCGTTTCGTCATGCATCGCGTGCGCGGTCTCGGGGTCGAAGCCGATATTGAACTGGTCTTCCCAGCGGAACTCGAAGCGCGCCTTGCTCATCGCGTTGTCGCGGATCTGAGCGCCGGGGAGGCCTTTGGCGAGGTCAGAGGCGTGAGCCGCGATCTTATAGGCGATGATGCCGGCCTTCACGTCGTCACGGTCCGGGAGACCGAGGTGCTCCTTCGGCGTCACGTAGCAAAGCATCGCCGTTCCCCGCCAGCCGATCATCGCGGCGCCGATCGCGCTCGTGATGTGGTCGTAGCCCGGAGCGCAGTCCGTGACGAGCGGTCCAAGGGTGTAGAACGGGGCGCTGTCGCAGGCCTCGATCTCTTCTTCCACGTTCTCCATCACACGCTGCATCGGGACGTGGCCGGGACCTTCGATGATCACCTGCACGCCCTTCGCGCGGGCTTTCTTCGCGAGCTCACCCAGCGTCCGGAGTTCCGCGATCTCCGCCTCGTCGCAGGCGTCGTAGATCGAGCCCGGGCGGAGTCCATCCCCAAGGCTCACCGCGACGTCATACTTCGCGAGGATGTCGCAGATCTCGTCGAAATGCGAGTAGAGGAAGTTTTCCGCATGATGCGTGATGCACCAGCCGGCCATGATCGAGCCGCCGCGGGAAACGATGCCGGTGAGGCGGTCCACCGTCAGCGGAATATGGCTGAAGCGGAGACCCGCGTGGATCGTGAAGTAGTCAACACCCTGCTCGGCCTGCTCGATCAGCGTGTCGCGGTAAACCTCCCAGGAGAGTTTCGACGCGTCCCCCTTCACCTTCTCAAGCGTCTGATAGAGCGGTACCGTGCCGATCGGCACCGGGGAATTGCGGATAATCCACTCGCGCGTTTCATGGATGTTTTTGCCGGTCGAAAGATCCATCACGGTGTCCGCGCCCCACTTGATCGACCAGAGGAGCTTTTCCACCTCTTCCGAAATGCCGGAGCTCACGGCGGAGTTACCGATATTCGCGTTGATCTTCGTGAGGAAGTTGCGGCCGATCACCATGGGTTCCGATTCCGGGTGATTGATGTTCGCGGGGAGCACGGCGCGGCCTTCCGCGATTTCCTTACGGACAAATTCCCCCGTCACCGTTTCCGGCATCTGCATCTCAAACGGGGTCCCCGCGTGCTGCGCGAGGAGAATGCGGCGGGAGCGGGGCGAAACCGCGTCAAGGCTCTTCACGTAAGCCGCGCGGTTCTGATTCTCGCGGATCGCGGCGAATTCCATTTCAGGCGTGACGATCCCGGCTCGGGCGTAGTCGAGCTGCGTGATCTTTTTGCCGGGTTTCGCGGCGAGCACCGGACGGGTGCGGTGGAAGCGGTAGGAGAGCGTTGAGTGGTCTTCCTCACGCTCGAGGCCATACTGGCTGGTTAAACCAGGGAGCACCTCGGTGTCCGCTCGTTCCTCGATCCACTTCTCACGGAGCGCGGGGAGGCCCTTCGTGATATCGACCTTTTTCGCGGGATCACCGAAGTCGCCTGCCGTGTCGTAGACAAAGATCGGGGGATTCTTTTCGGTTTTCCCCTCAGGGAGGCTTGAGTCCTCGAGCGTGATTTCCCGCATCGGGACCTGGATATCGGGGCGCGACCCCTCAACATAGATGCGGCGGCTCGCGGGCAGGGGATCAAGCCCCGCCATCAGGCTCTCATCCGGACGCGTGTCGCGGGTGTCTTCTGCAATTTCAATCTTCCGGCTATCCATAGCTCCTAGTCCTCTTTATAGGCGGCGAGAAAGACGGAGGGAATAACAGCCGGTATGCAGGGTGGGGTCTTGAGACGTCTCTCAAAAAGAACGCCTTCCGGGAGTTCTCTTAATTCCGGAAAGCGTCCCGGCTCCCGCACCGCTGCATATTCGTTTCCCTCCGACGGTATCAGCCGCATCAGGTTCCACGGGTGTTTCTCAATCAGGAACGCGTTTTAGTGACAGGCCGCGTGCCCTGATACCCCGAACGTGCGCACCATTCTAAACGGGGTTGAGATCCGAGAGGAGGGGAGGAAACGAAGTTTTACTCGTTTCGCCGCGAGACGAGCCGCCTGATCGAGCGGTCGTGAATCCCGGTGAGGAAGAGCATCGAGAAAACCGCGCCCACGAGGCACCACGCCATGTCTTTCTGCGTGTCCCAGGGGTCGCCCTGCGTGCCGAGGAACGCGTCCGCTTCCTCGTGAATGATTTCGGCGGTTGCCCACTCGAAGATTTCGTAGAGCGCGGCGATCGAGAGACACACCGTAATCGAGAAAAACGCGGCCCAGGCTTTAGAGCGGGCGGCGCGCGTCCGGAGGATGATTTCGCGCGCGATGATCGCGGGGAACGCCCCTTGAGCGAAGTGACCAACCTTGTCGTAATTGTTCCGCGCGAAGTGAAGCGGTCCCTCAAGCCACGTGAAGAGCGGGACTTCCGCGTACGTGTACTTCGCGCCAATAAAGAGGATCACGCAGTGGATCGCGATGAGCGCGTAGCAGAAGCGAGAGAAGCGGAATTTCCCCCAGGTGAGGGCAAGGAGCGCGAAGCCAATCAGCCCCGGCGTGCATTCGAGCCACCAGGTGAGTCGGTCATGCGGATTGATGCCGGACCAGACGAGCACGGCGAGCCAGATGGCGAGCAGCACCGCGTGGAACGTCGAAAACCGTTCCCCCATTCCTTTTTCGTACCAATCCATAAGCCGGACTCCTTTTCCGTCGAATCGTATCACGGGAAAGAAGCGCCGACACGGGGAATCGCAGCGCGGTGTGCTCTTTAGACCCTTAAAATCCGGGTCTTTTCGGAACTTTACGCGGAAGCGCCCTTCGGGACGTCACGCCACCAGGCGGGGAACTCGATCGTTAGATCGCCGATCGGCACCACGTCCCCGACTTTCGGCGTGAGGAGCTTCCAGTCCGCGAGGTGAGAGGCCATCCGGAACCGCTCCAGCGGATCAAACCAGGCGTGCCGCGCGAGCGCGTAGCGGCAGTTGTGGATCGGGATCACGGATTTCGCGCCGACCTCGGTCGCGGCTTTGACGGACCCTTCCGGTGCCATATGAATTTCCGCCCAGTCCGCGTTGTACTGGCCGTCCTCGATAAATGCGAGGTCGAAGCCCCCGGAATCGCGGAAGAGGTCGCCGATTTCCTTGAAGTGCGAACCGTTTCCGCCGTCCCCTGAGAGGTAAAGGCGCTTTCCGCCCGCCTCAATCACGTAAGACCCCCAGAGCGTCTGATCGCGCTTCAGCGTCCGCCCTGAGAAGTGGCGGGATGGGAAGAAGTAGATCGCGGGGGCCTGAAGAGCGCCGGACTTCCATTCAGCCGGCTGCAGACGCTTTTCCGGTTTATGGAACGGATGCAGCACCTCAGGCTTCGGATCCGTGAACCGCGCGGCGTCGTACCAGTCGAAAACGAGGATCTTATCGGGGTTAATGCCCCAGGCGAGAAGATGCGAATTCACGCCAAGCGGCACCGCGTAGCGCTTCACCTTGTGGTCCAGCGCCTTGATCGTCTCGCAGTCGAGGTGATCCCAGTGGTCGTGCGTGAGGATCAGGAGGTCGATCGGAGGCGTGGTCTTCGCGGTAAAGGGATAGCCGCCCCGGAACTCAAAGCTTTTATTCACGAATGAGACCGGAGAGGCGTACGCCGAATACACCGGATCCACGAGGAACCGGAGACCGGCGAGCTGGAAATAGAGCCCCGAGTGCCCGAGCCACACCGCGATATCGCGGTTCGGGTCGAGTTTTGAGAGATCGGTGTGCGTGCAGGGCAGCGGCGCTGCGGGTTTCAGATCCGGGATGGAGTTTGTGAGAAACTTCCACCAGGCCTCAATAAACCCGTCCTTCCCGACCATGACAGACGTCGGCTGCTGGTTACGGAATTCCCCGTCGATCCAGTTGGGGGATGTATGGATACTCTCCGCGAGCTTTCCCTCAGGGATCTCGCCAAAGCGGTTCACGAAGGAGCAGCCGGGCGTCATCACGACGGCTCCCGCGATCGCGCCGCCGAAGAGCGCCCGGCGCGTGCATTTCGCGACGGGACTCTGTTTAAACGGTTCATGCATAGCGGCTCAGAAATGATTCAATGATGGATTTCCGCTTATGCTACTGCAGGCGGCGTTTTCCGCTGATCTTTAAACGTTAAAAAAACGTGAAAAAGTGCGACAGGCCAGGGAGGAAACCCCGGACTCCGGGCGGGAAAGCTCCAGGCAAGAAAAATCCGGCAGAAAACTGACCCTGCCGGAGAAAAATGATTCCGTTCTATTCTGGTAGAACAGAGATAAATACTACATAAATCACCCTATATAATCTAATATTATTTCTGACTGATAAAATAAACATAAAAGTTAATTCTATGGAGAAAGCCCCGTGCGCCGAGCCCTGATGCATATTGAAGCGATTCTGGAAAGCGGTTCGATCCGAAGCGCGTCGAGGCGGCTGTTTGTGTCGCAGCCGTCGCTCTCGCAGTACGTGAAGCGGCTCGAGGACACGCTCGGCTGCCCGATCTTTGACCGCTCGAAGTCGCCCTGGGTACTGACGGAGGAAGGGAAGTATTTCGTTGAGACGGAGCGCCGGATCGACGCGATCGAAGAGGAGCGGAAGCACTATTACGAGGACCGCCGGGATGTGAAGTCGGGGGAAGTCGTGATCGGGTCGACACAGAACCGGACGGTCGCGGTGCTGACTCATATTCTCCCCGCGTTCCGGCGCGAAGCCCCGGGAGTCCGGATCCAGATCCGGGAATTCACGTCGGGGCAGCTCGCGGAAGCGGTGACAAACGGCGAAGTGGACTGCGCGTTTCTCGCGAGTACGCTGAAGAGCCCTGGTCTCACCGGGTTCAAGGTCGAACGGGAAAAGATTCTGCTCGCGGTCCCTGAGGGGCATCGCCTCGCGAAACGCGCGAAAAAGGGTGATCCCTTTGAGCCGCCGTTCCCGGAAGTGAGTTTCAACGAATTGGAGGGCGAACCCTTCATCATTCTCAATAAAGAGCAGGTGATGCGCCTCTACTTCGATCAGCTGGTGCAGGAGACCGGCGTCCACCCGAACCCCGTAGTCGAAACGGAGACCGTCGCCGCCGTGATTTCCTTTGTGCGTGAGGGGGTGGGGCTCTCCTTCATTCCGGACGCCGTGGTCCGGAATCAGAAACCGACGGGTGTCGTGTTCTTCACGATCGCCGGGAAATCCCCGGAGCTCGATTTCTCGGTCTTCTGGCGCGAGGACCGGTATCTCTCGAAAGCCGCGCAGGCCTTCATTGACTGTGTGAGAAGGACGATCACGCCGATCGAGGACTGATCGGGTCGCTCCAGAAACAGCAAAGGCGCTTCAGATGAAGCGCCTTTTGTTTACCTCACGAGTCCCAGTCTCACTCTTCGTGATTGTGGTGCTCAAAGCCGCCCGGGTGCGTGTGGCGGTGGATATGGGTTTCCGGTTTCCCGCAGGCGACGACCTGACCCCCTTCGGGTTTCGACTCAATCGTCGCGAAGGTGTCCGAGACCTCCATCAGGAAATCCCAGTCGTGCGACACGACGATACGGGGGAGGTTGATGATTTTGAGAACATGGATCAGCTGCTCGCGCGCTTTTTCGTCCAACCCGGTGGTGGGTTCATCAAGGAGCAGCGCCCGAGGCTTCATCGCGAGCACCGTCGCGATTGAGACGAGCTTCTTTTCGCCGCCCGAGAGGCGGTCACTCGACCGGTGCGCGAAGGCGGAGAGACCGAGGGTCTCCAGCGTCTCCTCGGCGTCTTTCAGCGCTTCCGCCTGGGATCGCCCGAGGTTCAGGGGGCCGAACGACACATCCTCAATCACCTCAGGGAAGAAAAGCTGATCCTCGGCGTTCTGAAGCACGTACCCCACGGCGCAGCGGAGGCCCCGGAATTCCGCTTCGGTCTTCACCGGCTTCCCCTCAAAACAGACGTCCCCGGATTGCGGCGTGAGGAGCCCCGTGATGAGCTTCAGGAGCGTCGTCTTCCCGCAGCCGTTCGGTCCATAGAGACCGATTTTTTCGGAGTCCGTGAGTGAGAAGTTGAGATCCCGGAAAACCGGCTTCCCCCGGCCGGCGTTTCCCATGGCGTCCGGCCACGAGAACGCGAGATTCCGAAGTTCAAAAATAGGGGCAGAGGGAGTCATTTGAATATGTGTCCAGGGTTCCTGACAGCCAATTTTTCTTTTATCAGAACGGCCGCAGGATCATAAGAGACGCGAGAATCGCGATTTCAAGCACCGCGAAGGATATTAATGCAAGGTTCTGACGCGCGTCTGACGTCCCAGCCCATTCAAGGCACCGGAGGTTCACACCGTCGAACCCCCGGAGCCGCATCGCCTCTCCCGTCCGCTCCGCCCGGTCAAACGCGCGGACGAAGAGCTGACCCATAAGGGTCGCGTAGACGCGATACGTGAAGAGCGTTGTTTTCGGGGCAAAGCCGCGGAGCCGCGCGGCGTCCCGGAGCCGCTTATATTCCTGCGAGAACGACTCGATGTAGCGCCCCGTGAAGAGGAGGAGCATCACGAGTTTCGGGGGGAGACCGAGTTTCTGCAGCGTCATCGCGGATTCAGAAAGCGTGAGCCCGGCGGTGAGCGAAAAGAGCGACGCGATGATCGCGTTGCATTTGAGGGTCACGAGAAGCGAGAGCCGCACCCCCGCGTCCGTCGCCTCAAGCGGACCGATCGACCACACCGGCGTTCCCGGCGTCGTGAACGGCGTAAAGACCCAGAGGAAGAGAATGAAGGCATTCGCGGCGAGAAGCCGCTTCTTCAGCTCTTTCCCGTTCGGGCGGAAGAGCGCGATGAGAACAAGAGACAGCAAAACCGCCGCGACCGCGGCCGGAATACCGGTCGCGAAGGCGACGGAGAAAGAAATCAGCGCAGCCGCGAGGAACCGGGTTTTCGGATCCGTGTGGCGGACAGAGGAGGCGGGGCCGTCGGTGGTCATGCGTTCCTGTCCTTCTTACCTTCCGCTTCGCCCTTTTCCTTACCCTTCTTGTAGCCGAGCGCCGCGGCACCGGCGATACCGAAGATCCAGCCAAGGCCCCCGATCACGTCTTTCGCGGACGGGTTCGGGTTTGAGAGCTCAGCGATCTTCTGACGCAGCGGCGCGACCTTCTCTTCCACCGCGGACTGGGCGATCAGCGTGATTTCGTCCTTTGTGAGTCCGGGTTCCACCAGGACCGTCGCGTTTTCGACCTGCTGAGGGGTCGGTTTGGCGGCCGGGGCGGCAGCCTTTACCGGAGCCTTCGCTTCCGTTTTCGCGGGGACCTTCGCGGGAGCGGCCTTCGGTTCAGTCTTCAATTCTTGTTTCACCGCGGGTTTGGCGGCGGGCGCGGGCTTCGGAGTCGGCGCGGCCGTCACGGTCTTCGGGAGATCCGACGGGGTCATTTCCCAGGTGGCGGCGTGGCCTTCACCCGCAGCGATTGCGACCGTCACGCCTTTTTCCGAGTGGTAGCCCGCGGGGAGCGTGAAGCGCCAGGTACCGTTATCCGCGGTTTTCCCGGTCGCGAGCACCTTCCCGGTCGCCGTATCGGTGACGGTGAGCTTTCCGCCCTTTACCGGAGTCGAGTCACTGAATTTCGACTCCACCTGGACGGCGTTCCCTTCACTCCACGCGAAAAGATTCACGCGGTGCGCCGCGGCCGAGAACGACAGGGTAAGGAGGGCGGCGAGGGCGACGGTGTGCTTCAGAATCGGTTTCACGGCAAAGACCTTTGTAGAAAATAACTAAATCTAAATAAATTCGTTATTCCGTTCTCGCGTTACTCAGCGGGCGGAATCATATCGGCGAGCTTGAGCCGCGTCGCCTCCGGGAGCAGCGCCGGGCGGACGCGGGCGATGAAGGACACCGCGACCGCGGTCACGATCCCCTCAATCAGCATCACGGGAAGGTGAGCGGCGAGGAGCATCAGCGCGGACGCTTTGAAGCCTTCATCCGTAAACGCGAGCGCGAGCGCGGTGAGAATCGCGGCGATCGCGACACCGCAGGCACCGGACACGAACCCCGAGACCGCCGCCGCTTTCTTCGCGCCAAGCGGCTTAAGGACGGAGAGGAGGCCGCCGAAGATATACCAGCTGAGCACGGCTCCGAGCCCCATCGTCGCGGTGTTGACACCGAGCACCGTGAGACCGCCGAAACCGTAGAGAATGGCCTGAAGGAGCAGCCCCACAAAAATCACCGGGACCGCGCTCCAGCCGAGCAGCACCCCGAGGAGCCCGTTTAAGAGCAAATGCACCGAACTCGGCCCCACCGGGATGTGAATCAGGGAAGCGACAAAGAACGCCGCGCCGAGAATCGCCGCCATCATCACCTGCCGGGGATCGAGTTTCTTAAGACCGTACGCCACGGCACCGGCTGCCACGACGGCACCCGTAATGAGGACAGGGGCGGAAAGTACGCCTTCAGCGATATGCATTTCTTCGAGCTTCCCTAATCGGAAAAGGTTTTACGCGCGTTACTTCGCGAGCTGAGACGGAACCTTCGTGAAGTGAGTCCAGAGCACAGCGCCGCGCTCCACGTCCTTCATCTTTCCGTCCTTCGCCATCTTCGGGGCGTCGCCGAGCGCGGCGAATCCCCACCAGCCGGCAAACGGGGCGGTGAAAGCGAATTCACCGTTCGCGCCGGTCACGGCCTGAAGTGTAATCAGATAATCGTTCGGGAGCTTCGCTTTTGAGCCGTTCCAGAACTCGATCTCGATTGGCGTCCCTTCAGGCGCGGGCTTCCCATCAAAAAGCACGCGGCCCCGGAATTCGGCTCCGGCCCAGTTCGCGAAAGGACGGGTGAGCGGCACGATTTCGGCGGGGAGCCCAAGGGGCTTCTCCCAGCCTTCCTCATCCCCCATCGCGCCCACTACGACCTTCGTGTAGTGAACGATGAACTTATCTTCAGCCGGTTCCCAGTAGGGCTTCGGCGTGAAGGCGAACGTATACGTCCCCGGGCGCGTCACTGTGAAGGTGGACTTCCAGGCCTCGTGCTTCAGGACCTGGGTTTCCTTGAGGGTATTGAGGAGCGACGTCTTCTCCCCGTTCTGCCACACGTCAAACGCTTCCGGCTTAGCGAGATTCATGCCGTTCTGTTCCACCGGGTGGCAGAACGCGAGCGTGAGTTCGAGCGGCGTCTTCGGACGGTTCACGAGTTCCGACCCCGGCATCAGCACACCGAAATGCGCGTAGGCGGGAAGAGCGGTAAGGGCAATGGCGGCAGCTGTGGCAAGAGCGCGGAGTCGCATGACGGGAGGTCTCCTTCGTGACGGAAATGAATAAGGAAAAAATGGAGATCCGGCAGACGGGAATCCATGGAGATCACCATGAAGAAGAGCAAAGGGCGATGGGTCCTGCTGCCGGAACACCGTCGTTATAGCACCGTTTTCATACGATTTCCAGAAAAGTATTCACTTCGATCCGCGCCGCTTTACCGTATCTGTTTAAAAAACCGCGGGAGGGTTGCCATAAAAGAGGTAGTTTCGGTGTCGGAAAATATTTTTGCGCAATAAATTAATATTTTCTGCGAATGAAACGCTATTTTTGATCCGTCTGGCGCATAGAATCTCAATTATCGAAAGGATCGTCAGGGTCCGGACTGTCTTTTTTATTCTTTTGAGATTCCCACTTTATGTTTGGCATTGAAAATTACGCCGGGTTCCTCGCGGCCGGGGTGCTCCTCAATATGCTCCCGGGCGTGGATTCGGTCTATGTATTGACGCGAAGCGCTGCGGAAGGGAAGCGGGTCGGGGTCGCGTCGGTGTTTGGGATCTCGTCAGGCGTCCTCTTCCACACGACGCTCGTGGCGCTTGGGCTTTCAGCGGTTCTCGCCGCGAGCCCGAAGGCGTTTTTCGCCGTGAAGCTCGCCGGAGCCGCGTACCTTCTCTGGCTCGGGATCAAAACGTTCCGGGAGAAGGGAAGCATCATCCCGACAGAAAGCGCGGAGCCGAAAAAGACCGGGCTCTGGGGCGCGTACCTGCAGGGGTTCCTCACAAACGCCCTGAACCCGAAAGTGGCGCTTTTCTTCCTCGCCTTCATGCCGGCCTTTGTGTCCCCCACGAACACCTACGGGCCGCTCCCGTTCCTGCTCCTCGGGCTCACGTTCTTCGTGACGGGGACGCTCTGGTGCCTCGTGCTCGTCGCCGCGGGAGCTGCCTTAAAGAAACTCTTGGAGCGGAGCGCCACAGCTGCGCGCCGCACCAAAAACGCATCGGCCGCGATTTACTGTCTCCTCGGGCTCAACGTCCTCTTCGCCAGGGCATCCTGAAGCCTATTTCCATCTGCCGAAAAAACAGAGAGAGTCCGGTTTGTGTGAACGGACTCTCTTTTTCTTTGACCCTTTGACCGTGTGTCGGGGTTTCATCGGAGCGCTTTTCGAAGTTCCGCGAGACCGCGGTCCGAAATAAAGGCGGCGGACCGGGTTTCGTGCCGCGCCCGGCTCCGGATCCGGAAGAACGCCACGGCGTCCCCATTCGGAAGCACCCGGTTGATCGCGTAGGCAGAGGCAAGCGCCATGTCCTCATTATGCTTCACCGTGCCCCAAAGTCGGATCGGGATGAGGGTGCCGAGCGTCAGTTCCTCATCATCTTTGAACCCAAAGAGCCGCCGGGTAAAGGCGATGAATTCAGGGGACAGCGCTTCAAAATACGTGTCCCCGAGGACGAGGAGCCGATGCCGGCAGCCGTCCTTCGCCTCTGCCCCGCAGAACGGGCAGTGGAGCTTGATCAGTTCATACGCCTCTTCATCAAGCTTCATCGGAATGAGGCGCGGATAGTCTTTCAGGTCTTCCATCTCAAGTTTTTTCAATCGGTTTTCAGGCGATTATGCGCCGGAATGGTTCCCGGCCGGCGCTTTTTATCGTTTCCGAGCCTTTCGCGCCGCGTATCCCCGGAACAGCAGACAAAAAAATCCCGGAGGCTCTGATGAGCCGCCGGGAGAAGTCCACCCAATAGACTTAAATACAACAAACACAAAAAAAGAAAAGACAAACAACAAAACCAATCAGAGCGCCGCGAGCTTCCCCGCGAACCCGAGGAACAGACTCCCGAGGAGCGTGTTCCCGACTTTTGACATCAGGGGGCTGCCGCTCACAAAGCGCTGGATCGCGGCCCCGGAGAGTGCGAGCGTCGACATCCAGCAGATGCTGAACGCTTCAAGGATCGACGCCATCACGAGGTACGAGATCCAGGGGTGTTCAAACTCGGGGTTGATGAACTGGGAGAAGAACGCCACGTAGAAGAGGATCGCTTTCGGGTTCGTAAGCGAAAGAACCAGAGCCGTGCGGAAGGGCTTCACGGAACTCGGAAGTGTTTCCGGTTTTGCCTGGTCTGCTTTCTTTCCGCGGTACGTGGAAATCAGCACCGAGAGCCCGAGGTAAGCGAGGTACGCCGCGCCCGCGATCCGGACCGCCGTGAAGAGAAGCGGGTGGGAGGTAAGCGCCGCCGCGACCCCGAGGTACGCGAGGAAGATGAGGGCGGCGTCCCCGAGGAACACCGCGAGCGCCGCATGGAACGCGGGCTTCGACCCGTACTGAGTCGAGGTCTTGAAAACGAAAATGGAATTCGGACCCGGCGCGAGGATCAGCGCGAGAGCCCCAAGGGCGTAGAGCCCGGCATTCATGACACCAAAGCTTTCCAGCATTTCTGTTTCAACCGAAAAAGTGTTTTGTGAAGAGAAAAAACTTTTTGAACCGAGACTCAGGCGAGCACGAAGCCCATACGCGAGAAACACGCGCGGACGCGAGAGGCATTCAGTCGGGTTGAAACGGCGGAAACTTCAGTGACCGGACGGAAGTGGATCCGTGACCGGGCGGAATCGCCGCGGCGTAAATACGGGTTGTGTCGTGAGTCATGCCTTCACCTTGGTTCAAGCGAAAACTCTTTAAGTCTGTCCGCAATCCAGAATGCGTCTTGTCGCGGGACAGCCTTGAAGAGAGGTTGTTCGAAACTAGATGCATGCAGGAGAGCAAAAACGCAGCCCCATTCTGTCTTCCAGTGTTACAAACCCGCTCCCCGCGAGAATGGTGGCGGGAAGCAAGCGAGGTGAATTATACAAAAATCAGCCTGATGCGGAAGGCTTAACCCGGCGCTCCCCCCGTAGATCAGAAATTCCATTTGCCCTGCGTCAAAAGACCCATTTCCTCTTTACACGCTCAAGGGGCCCCGGTCTCCGGGACACCGGTTTCACAAGGGCTGAGAGAATGATCCCTGTGCTGGGGGGGGGCGGGAGGTGAGACATTGCCTCATTCAGCGCCTACCTCTGGAACCATTTCCGTGATCGGAAGGGAGAAGATCGCTGTCCTTCCGGCCGAGTAGAAAAAACCGGCGGACCGACCGAAGAGTCCTCAGAACAGTTTCTTTTTCTCCGGAACCGTATTAGTTTTCCTACTATGTCAGGAAAGACCTTTCCCATTCCGCTCTCGTCTCTCCGTCCGGAGAGAGCCTCGTTTGAAGGAATATCCATGCGTTTTATGAATCGTTTCGCGAAAGCCGCGGTTTTTACTGTCTGCGCGTCACTCGTGTCGTCCATGGCCTGGGCGGGAGCTTTTGACCTCCCGTCAGAAGGGAAAATCCTCACCGGGACAGCGCAGCAGACTTATATCAATCAACGGATGCATGACCTTCGATCCGGGAAAGTGAAGATCACGTTTTCGGTCACGGACGGCTGGGAAAAGCAGATGCTGAAGGCGGGAAGCGCGGACCTCGAGCGCTATGACTATCCGGCCGCGAAAACGAATCGCGTGCTCCTGCAGCTCCATGGCGGCGCGTATGTGCAGAAGCTTGATGACCTCTACCGCATCACGGCGCTGACACAAGGGAAACTGATCTCTGCCCGGACGGTCTATTCGCTTGACTACCGCGTCGCCCCCAAGGCGGTTTACCCGGCGGCGCTCGAGGAAGCGCTCGCCGCGTACCGCGGGATTCTGGACACCGGTGCCAAACCGGCTGACATCATCGTGGTCGGCGACTCGGCGGGCGGGAACCTCGCGCTGGAACTCTCTCTCGCTCTCAAAGAAAAGGGACTCCCGCAGCCCGCGGCGCTGATTCTTCAGTCCCCCTGGACCGACATGGGAACGAGCCGGGCGTCCCGCGTCACGAACTTCAAAAAGGATCTGATTCTCGGAGAGGGGACGCCTTTCAGCGGTCCTGTGGTCGAGGCGGCGTACGCGGGGAAACTGCCGGTGGATGATCCGCGGCTCTCCCCCGTGAACGCCGATCTCCGGGGACTCCCTCCGATGCTGATTCAGGCAGGGGGCTATGAAGTGTTTCTCTCTGAAATCGAGGATTTCGCGAGGAAGGCCGGGGAATCGGGCGTGCTGACCACGCTCACCGTCTACCCCGGGATGTCGCACGACTTCGCGCTCTGCCTCCCGGAGCTCCAGGAGTCGATCGACTCGATGAAGGAAATCCGCGATTTCGTGAATCGGATCGACCGCGCGAAATAAATCCTGATCCGGAAGACCGAGGGGCGGGAGGTCGGATACCCGCCCCATCCATGCGTTCTTTTCTGGGGTTACTTCTCCCGCCCCAGCTTCCCGGAGACGAGTTCCTTCAGTGTCGATCGGATGATCTGCATCCCGGGGTCGGTGTGTGTCCTGACGTGCCACCCCATGTAAACCGTGAGCTTCGGGGCTTTGTCCGTGATCGGGAGGAAATCAAGCTTCCTCCCGTCAAACGCCATTTCCGCGGTCGCTTTCGGCACGATCGCGTAGCAGTCCGTTTCATAGAGGCAGAGCGGGACCGAGAGGAAGAAAGGCACGACGAGCGCGATTTTTTCCGGATCCGTGGGGTTAAACCACCCGTTCGCGGGGCTATTCGGCGCGCGGTAGCGGTCTGGCTGGGCGTTGATCAGCACCTGACGCCAGGGGTCGAGATCCGCCTTATCGAGGCTCCCGAATTTCTCAGCTTTTTTCTTTAACGGATGCCCCTTCCGCACAACGCAGACATAGGGCTCCGTGACGAGCGGTATGGAACGGAGCTGCGGGTGCAGCCCCTGACGCGCGAAGAAAACAAGGTCCAGCCGGTTCGCCCGGAGATCGTCAAACAGGTGTTCGTCCGCCTGTGTCACATGGAAGCGGACGAGCGGCAGGCGCTTCTCAAACTCCGCGAAAACGGACGCGATCCCAAGCGTAAAAGCGTTGTCGTACGTCGCGAGCCGCACGGTGCGCTTCAGATGCAGCGGATCGATCCGGTCCTCATGCTGGAGGTCTTCCAGCGTATTCATGAGCCCGAGGACACGGGCATAGCGCTTCTTCGCGCTTTCAGTCGGCTGCATCAGGAACCCGCTTCGGGTGAAAAGGGGGTCGTTCCAGTAGGTCCTCAGTTTCGCGAGCATCCGGTTCGCGGACGAGAGGCTCACCCCCATCTGCTCCGCGGCCCGCGGGAGCGACCCCGCGCGGTAGAGCGTGAGAAAGAAGTAGAGCGACTCCGCGTCGATCCCCCGGACATAGGCGGGGAGGGCTCCGGCAGCAGGGTTCAGATCCGTTTTTTCCGCGTCCTTTTTCTTCAGTACCGTTTTTTCTGACATGGAGTCACTTCGATTTCTGACATTGAGAAGAGAAGATTAACGGATTTTCAGAGAGGGAGCCGATCCCTAGAATTTTTTCCGAACCATAGAAAAGGCCGGGGCGGATGAGAGGAAACGCCCCGCTGCCTCAGGCAACCAAAGGAGAAAGGAAGAAATGACAGCCATTCAGAATTTCAGCGAACCGAAAACGCTGAAACGGATCGCGGCGCTCGTCGTCGCGGCCGGAGTCCTTACCGCGGGGAGCGCCTCCGCGATGACCGCCGGCACCTACACGTCGACGGTCCAGGGCCGTAACGGCAATATCACGGTCGAAGTGAAGGTGAGCGCGACGAAGATCGAAAGCGTCCGCGTGACCGATCAGAAAGAAACCCCCGGGATCGGGTCGCTTGCCGTGAAGAGCATTCCGGAAGCCGTGGTCGCGGGTCAGACCGCGCAGGTGGATAACGTCTCGGGCGCGTCGATCACGTCTCAGGCGCTCCGCAAAGGAATCCGCGAAGCGCTCGTGAAGGCGGGCGCGGATCGCTCGATGCTGGATCGCAAAGCGATCAAGAAGCAGTCCGCCGCGGCGCAGACGCTCGTGCATTCAGCTGACGTGATCGTCGTTGGCGGCGGCGGAGCCGGCATGGTGGCAGCCGCGACCGCGGTGGATGGCGGCGCGAAGGTGATCGTCCTTGAAAAGATGGCGATGATCGGCGGGAACACGGCGCGCTCGGAGGGCAACATGTCCGCGATGGATCCGGAGCCCGAGAAGCTCCTTCCGATGACCCCGGCGGTCCGCGACATCGTGAAGAAGTACACCGATCAGAAGCCCTGCACGAAGGAAGTAGCCCAGCTTCAGCAGACCGTGAAAGATCAGCTGAAGGCGCATAACGCCGCGGGTAAGAAGTACATCTTCGACTCTCCTGAACTCTTCGCCCTTCAGACGCTTGAAGGCGGCGACTGCCATAACGACCCGAAACTCGTTCTCACGATGACCCGGAACGCGACGGCCGCGATGGAGTGGCTTGAGAAGCAGTCCGATATGAAGTGGTACCACGTGCCGCGCTACTGGGTGGACGTCGGTATCGGCGGCATTTATCCCCGCGGCCAGTGGCCCCGTCATGCGGACGGCAAGACCCCGATCTCGACCTACGACGCCTACATTTCGCCGCTCGCGGATAAGGTGACGAAGGCGGGCGGCCATATTTATACCCAAATGAAGGTGATGCAGATTGTGCGAGGGAAGGACGGCCGCGTGACGGGCGTGATCGCTGTTGATAAGAACGGCAAGAATCAGGCCTTTAACGGGAAAAACGTGATTCTCGCGGCCGGCGGCTACGGCGCGAATCTCAAGATGGTGAAGAAGTACAACAACATCAACGTGATCGCGACCTCTAACCAGCCTGGCACCACGGGTGAGGTGCTTGAGGAAGCGGTGAAGGTCGGTGCCGGCCTCACTGGCATGAAGTGGATTCAGATCCATCCGCACGGGAACCCGAAGAACGGTGAACTGGAATCCGCGATCGCGGGGCGGCCGTCTGACACCCCCTACGTCAACGTGAACGGCGACCGTTTTGTCGATGAGACGGGGCGTCGTGACGACATCTCGCACGGGATCCTCGCGCAGCCCGGTCAGGTGGTCTACGCGATCTTCGATCAGAAGACCATTGATCAGAAGAAAGTGCGTGACGACCTGATGCAGATCGCGCTCGGCCACGGCTATGCCTATAAGGCCGATAACTTAAACGACCTCGCGAAGGCGGCTGGCATCAACCAGGCGGAGTTCGCGAAAACCATGGCGGCCTATAACGAGGCCTCCCGCACCCAGAACACGAAGTCGCTTCCGGTGCCGAAGATCCTGATCGGCATGCCGGTCGATAAGGCCTCGTTCTACTGCGTCCCGATCACGACGACGATCCATCACACGATGGGCGGTCTCCGGATCAATGAGAAGACTCAGGTGCTCGATACCAAGGGTCACGTGATCCCCGGCCTCTACGCCGCGGGTAAAATCACGGGCGGCATCCACGGCGGCAATCGCCTGGGCCGCAATGCCCTGACGGACCTCCTCGTGTTCGGTCACATCGCCGGCATGCAGGTTAGCCCTAAGCCCTAAGCCCTAAGCCCTAAGCCCTAAGCCCTAAGCCCATAGTCCTAATTCGGGTGCATAATAGAGATACTTCGGCGGGATACCTTAGGAGAGGACCAGGGACCCGCCGGGGTGTAGCAGCAACCACCACCAAAACATTCAAGAGAAGAGAGTCATCATGCGCTTCATGCAAACTGCGGCCGCTGCGGCCATTGCTTCCGCGTTTTTCTGCGGCTCCGCCTTCGCGGCGAGCCCGACCGTCACGCTGTACGGCATCGTGAATACCGGTCTCACCTATACGCATCAGAAGACCGCCCCGGGTAAGTCAACCGACACGGTTCAGATGGATAGCGGCAACTACCTCGGGAGCCGCTTCGGTTTGAAGGGTGAGGAGAAGATTACGGATACGACGTCTGTCGGCTTCATCCTGGAAAACGGCTTCTCGAGCGACACCGGTACGGGGTCGGACGATAACCGGATCTTCGGCCGTGAGGCGTCCCTCTACGCGAAGAACACGAATTTCGGTACCCTCCGGTTCGGGCGTCTCACGCAGCTCTCCGGTTCTACCGGTTCTTCCAGCATCATGGGCGGGAAGTTCTCCGCGCTCAGCACTGGCTGGGGCATTGTCTATGGCCACAACGCCGTGTTCGCGGGCAAGTTCGGGCGCTTTGATAACGTCATCAACTATTCCACCCCGACCTGGAACGGCTTTGATCTGCATCTGCAGTATTCGGGCGGCATTGATATGAAGTCCGAAACCCCGACGGGGCGTGAAAACACCGGATCCACCACCCGCAACGGCGCGATCGGTGCCCGCTACATGAAGGGCGCTTTCAGCACGATCGGCGTGGTCGATACGTATCACTACGCGAATACGCAGGATGACGCGGGCTACACCGCGAACCTGAGTGTCGCCTACGACTTCAATGTCGCGAAGGTGTTCCTCGCCGGCCAGTACTTCAAGGACATGCGTTACCTCGGCAAGGCCGCGATTAACGACACGGTTTCCGGCGCTTCGGTCTTCGGGAACTCCACCGCCAAAGACGGCTGGGGCATCAACCTCGGCGCGACGGCTCCGGCTTTCGGCGGCAAGTTCTACGCCGCTGTCGGCTACATGGATGCCGATCATTCAGACGACACCGCCGGTAAACTGAAGCGCTACACGGTGTCCCTCGGCTACGACTATTCGCTCTCCAAGCGGACCCTCGTTTACGCCGGCGCTGGCTACATGCACGACAAGTATGACGACTTCGCCGCGACCACCGTCGGCTCCGCCTATAACTACGGCGTGACCGCGGGTCTCGTCCACAAGTTCTGAAATTAGACCACTAAGAGTCATCTCTCCTTAGCAGTAAAGAGCAGCAAATTTGAAGGGCTCCTTCCAGTCCCATCCCAGGAAGGAGCCCCTTTTTTGTCCGCGTTTTCTGCTGACGGTTTGTCTGTATAGTTGCCGGGGAATCAGAGCGGTGTGTGGTGAATGAAGGTGGGTTTGCGGCTCATGAGCCGGTACTGGATGAGGCCGGAGGCGAGCTCCGCCGCGGTGATGAGCGCGATCCCGCCCCAGGTGAGCGCCTGCGGGGTGTCGGACGTGATCACCCACCCGAGGAGCGCGGCAAATGGCACCGCGGAGAATTGAAGGGACGCTGAGAGAAGCGGTTTCCCGTGGCCCCAGCCCTGAGTCTGCGCGAGCTGGCTTCCGACGGTCGTAAGCCCGATCGCGAGCATCACGGGTTCGGTGAAGAGCGAAAGGGCGGATTCCGTGGAGAAGAGACTGAACATCACGATCCCGGCCGCAAGGCATCCGATCGCGAACCAGGTAACGGTCCGGATAATGGGTTCACCGAGAGACCCAAGTTTCCAAAGTGTGAGGCCCGTCGCGGCGGAGCAGAGTCCGGAAAAGAGCCCAAGCGCGATAAAGGGGAGCGATCCGTCTTCGCCCCCCGGCCGCATCACAAGGAGCACCCCGATGAAGCCCGCCGCGATCGAGAGCAGCAGCCCCGGATCCGGGAAACGCTTCAGAAGGACGCCGCGCACCATCCCGTACGCCGCGACGAAGAGCGGAGCTGTGAAGACGAGCGTCTGAAAGAGGACGACTGACATATGCTGCACCGCGATGATATTCACGCAGAGCGCGGTGACGCCGCAGAGAATCCGGAAACACTGAAGCCTGGGGTGACGGGTTTTAAGGCTCGTTTTTGATACCGCCGCGATCACGAGGATCACGAGCGCCATGAAGGCGGAGCGGACGAGAAAGATGTCATAAAACGCGGTCCCTTCCGGCGCAAGCTTCACGAGCGCGTAGGTGAGCGTCGTGAGAAACGTGGATAGCAGCAACCAGAAAGACTGCACGGGGATTGGCTCCGGGAACCAGGAAGAGTTTTATGGACGTAGGACTTAATCATAACGACGTATTTCGTAAAGTCCATGCAGGAAAGAAAAGACTTTGGAAGTCTCTGCGGGAAGTCAGGGAGTGACCGTCATCTTTGCCTTTCCGCCACAGAGAAGGATCGGATTTTGTCCGCGGAATCGGTAAAAAAGAGAATGTGAATCGGATAAATCGGTAAAAGGGCTTTAGCCGATTTGCTCGATTCGGCGAGCGGCTTTTGAGAGAGCGTCACCATTTCTCAGAATTGAAGACGAAAAACGCCGGCACCTTCTTATCAGCCGTGGAAATCAGGGTTCTTCAGCGTTTTTAGCGGTTTTGTCTTTAGGAGGATTGCGGCTCGCGCGATGCCGTTTCAGTCCCGAATCGGTAAAAAAGAGAATGTGAATCGGATAAATCGGTAAAAGGACTTTTACCGATTTGACCGATTCGGGAAGAGCGTCTTCAGACAGTGTCTTCTTCCCTCGGAACCGGAAACAGAAAAGCCGGTATCACCCGCCGCTGCCATCGGAGGTCTCCAATTGGCATAACGTTTTTATCTGCGGTGTGTAGGCAGAAAGCGATTGAAATACATCATCTATTTTCATTCAAAGAAATTAAAATAGTTACCTCGTTAATGACGGAGTCCCGTATGTATCAAATCAGCAAACATCACATCGCAGTTCCGCCAGGAGAAACCATCAAGGAACAGCTGGAGATTTGGGAGGTCACAAAGGCTGAATTTCTTTCCCGGATGGGTATGACAGAAGATGAGGGCGAGGCGCTTCTCGAAGGCGACATGGCGCTGACGCCGGACGTCGCCTCACGGCTGGAATCCGCGCTATCTATTGATAAGGGGTTCTGGCTCAGGCTTGAGAGCTGTTACCGCGAGGACCTCAAAGAAGTGGAAGAGGAAAACGCCCGAATGAAGAGGAAAGCCCTCTCCTGAATCCCACGGATTATGATGACGGGCTCCAGCACTTGAAACCCTGCAGAAAGAGAATGAAGGTAAAACCGATTCCCGAGAAAACCGCGCTGCCGCCCGGATCGATGATCGGAGAGATGCTCGCGATGCAGCAGATCTCGCTCTCCCGCTTCGCCTCAGCGCTTGAGATGACTGAAACCGATGCCGAATCGCTCCTCGCGGGCAGCCTGCCGCTCACGGACGCGATCGCGAAGAAGCTGGAGACGCTTCTCGATCTCCCTGCGCACTTCTGGCTTGGACTTGAAGCGAGCTACCGCTCGGATCTCAAAAAATAAAGACGGCGTCAAAGACTGACCCCGTCTCCTCAGACAATTATCTGTGTCAGTAAAAAAGAAAACCTCCATTCCGTGAGTAATCAGGGGATGGAGGTCTTCACGTGCAGAAAGGCGTGTCAGCGTGCGGTTTTAACGCCTTTCTAGGCACCCGGAAGAACTGCCTCTCAGAAATTTATCTATTGAGACAGCCATATCCGTAGTCTACCTTTGCTGTACCGGAATTGCTAAAAAATTGAGGTATCCAGACAGATTTAGGTTATACGGAAAAGCTGAAAAGAATACAGGCAAGCCTGTCAGGCGTAAGGGCGGGATTCGATCCAGGCGTAGATATCAGCCGCGCGCCAAGCGACGGACTGAATGCCGATTTTTAAACTGCGTGGGAATCTGCCTCTTATGGAATCCATGTAAATTGAGGTTCTGCTCCTGCCGGTGAGCCGGACCACTTCTCTTATCCGCATCAGACCGGGATGTTCTTCTCTCAGTTTTTCATAGAAATCTGTAGTGACATAGTCAAGGGCATTCCACGCAGAGGGCTGGGAATCCTTGGAAGAAGCGGAAAATCCAGTGTTTTTCATTTAACTTCTCCTTACTCAGATTAAAAAGCCTGTCAGGGAATCAAAACCCAATCTGACAGGCGGCCTTCCAGGGCGAGCGTTGCCTGCCCTGTTTCGGGCCAGAAGCCCGAAAGGTAATTCGTAAGAGAGTTAATAGGCGAGGGTATAGCCCCGCCCAAAGATTTTCCTGATGCCGCTTTTATAGCGTTTTCTCAATCCGATTTCATCCGGATTTTCTTCTTACCAGTCGTGCAGCTCGTATTTGCCGTTCGAATCCGCGGTGAGGCTCTGCTTCGTCACCGGGTTGTAGTAGGCGGGTTTCCCGTTCACTTCACCATTCGCGCGGAACTTGCTGTTCTTGATCATCTCTTCAAGCTTCTGCTGATTCTCTTCCGCCTGCTTTTTCAGCTGCTCCAGCTGATACTCCGGAGTCCGGGTATAGGCGGTGCCTTGGATGTAGCTTTCGTTCCAGTAGCGGCGTCGCGCGGCGGTGAGGCGGACATTCTTATCGTGAATGCCGCCGAATTTATCGTACGTCGTGATGGTTTCGTATTTGTCGTCGAGGCAGCAGCTTGAAGAGGGCTCCCGATACTGAATCCGGAAGTTCTTGATGCTCGCGGTGTCCTACCTCGGATAAGCGACATTCAGGTATGTCCGTTTCTCCGGTGCCGGCGCTTTGTAGCCGCCCATCACGGCCCGGGCAGATTCAAGCGGCGAAAACGCGTCGTAGCCCTTCGCGAGCGAGACCTGAGCCGGCGCGAGGCTTACGCCGATCAGCGCGGCGCTTAAGAGAATCCAGGGTTTCATGACGCGGAGCCTCCATGAAGAAAAACGTGCAGGCGGGATGAGGGCAGAGCGCCCTTGCATCCCATCCTTTCTCTTCATTATAAAAATAAGAACGGAGGGAATCGGTTCCGCTTCTGTACGAAACGTGTCCCGTAACGAAAGATGCGCGATTTCGCAGTGACGGACTACTTTGAAACCGAGACATCCACATCCGGCGTGATCTGGAAGCTGTACTCAGGGTAGGCGGAGCGCATTTCGTCATAAATCTCACGCAGCCCATCCTCCGGCTTGATATCGAAACTCAGCACCACATCAAACCGGATCGCTTTCTTCGCTTCATCGAGGTAGAACCCGTGGCTCTGCACGACCCAGGGGTGAGCGGCAAGGCGCTTGCGGATATCGTCCCGAATACGCTTTGCCTTGTCGTCATGGGTGTTATAGGAATAGACGCCGACTCCGGCGAGCAGCACCCCCGTTTCCTTCATCACCCGGGATTCGACGCGGCGCGTCAATGCGTCCACTTCCTTCACGGTCATCGTGTCCGGGAGCTCGAGGTGGACGGAGGCGAGGTTTTTGCTCGGGCCGAAGTTGTAGACCACGAGGTCGTACGCCCCATGCACCTTCGGTTCCTCGCAGAGGATCTTCGTGATTTCGTCCGTGAGTTCAGAGTTTTCACGCTTCCCGAGGATGTCGTTCAGCGTGTCCACGATCATCCCGATACCGGCCTTGATAATGACAAGCGAAATCACCGCGCCCACATAGGCTTCAAGCGAAATCCCGGTCGCGATGAAGAAAAGGGCGGAGGCGAGGACCGAGGCCGAGAGCACGGCGTCAAACATGGCGTCCGCCCCGGATGCCTTCAGCGCCCCCGAGTTCACGGATTCCCCCTTCGCCTTCACGTAGCGCCCGAGGAAAATTTTCACCGCGATCGCTACCGCGATGATGAGGAGCGACACCGCGCTGTAGTCCGGCGTCGCGGGATTGATGATTTTCTTAACGGATTCGACCGCTGACGTGATGCCGGCGTAGAGCACAAGCCCCGCGACGATAAGCGCGGTCAGGTATTCAACCCGCCCGAACCCGAGCGGATGCGCTTTATCGGGCTTCCGGGCGGAGAGCTTTGTGCCGCCGATCGTGACAATCGACGAGATCGCGTCCGTGAGATTATTCACGGCGTCGAGAATCACGGCAATCGAATTCGCGGTGAGTCCCACGGCGGCCTTGAAGGCCGCGAGAAGGACATTCACGACGATCCCGACAATCCCGGTGCGGACAATAACGGCTTCTCTATTCATGCTCATGCAGCGCCCTTCTTTTCAATCACTTCCGTATTGTCTCGGCATTGTAGCGAGCGGGGCGAAGAGTGAACAGATTCCCGGGGATGCCGGGGGAAATTCCGCTATTCCGCCGCGCCCAGCGTCTTTTCGCGCTCCGTGAGCCGCAGCTTCGCGTTCGCGAGGTGACGCTGCATCAGGCTTCGGGCGTCGTCCGCCCTCTGATCCCGGATCGCGTCAAAGATCGCCTGATGGAAGGTGAGCGATTCCTCTCGTCGCTCCGGGCTCCAGAGCGTGAGGCGCCGGGACGCTTCGAGGAGCTCCGCGAAGAAGTGCCAGAGAATGATGAGGAGGCGGTTCCCCGCCATCACCGCGATTTCCTGATGAAACCGGTGAGAGGCTTCCTCGGCGGACTTCTCATCCGTAATGGAGTCATTCAGCAGGTCGAGCGACGCCTGGAGGGTCTTCAGGTCCGACTCGGTCCGGTTTTTCGCCGCGAGCTCCGCCGCGTACCCCTCAAATAAAATCCGGAGGTCGAAGAGTTCAGAGAGCGTCGCGGAATCCGGCGGCGCGAGGAACGGCCCGATCTTAGCGAGCACCTCACCCGGATCCGTCTTCTGCACGAAAACGCCTTTTCCCCGCACCTGCTTCACGATTCCGAGGTACTCAAGCGACTTCATCGCTTCGCGGACCGGGATGCGGCTGACGCCGAGAGACTCCGAGATATCGCGTTCGCTCGGGAGCGCGTCCCCCGGTTTATATTCGCCTGACACGATTTTCTCGCGCCAGATCTCCGCGATCTGACGGTACAGCGTGTCGCTCTCGCGGTGCAGAGCCGGTGTGGTGGTTTCACTCATGGTTGTTACTCTCTCTTATTTTTTATCGATGAAAAAAGCCCGGCTTCTTTGGGGTGGTCCAAAGCGTTTGCCGGGCTTTTCTTTGTCCTTCCTCAGAAAGTCATTCTAAGGGGAGAACGGCGGTCAGAGCGTTTTGAGGATTTCTTCCTCAACCGCCTGAGCGTGCGCCTGCACGTCGTCATAGCGGCTCTTCCCATAAGAGTCCATCGTGATGAGGAACGGGCCGAAGTGCTTCGTCTGAAGCGGCCACATGGCTTCCGGCATCCCGCACTCGTACCAGTACGGGTCCTTTGTTCCGGTCACGCCCTTCGCGAGCACCACGGCGCAGCCAGGAACGGCCTGCGCGTAGACCTGCTTATATTTCTGCATCGCTTTCCGGGTGCCTTCCGCCATGCCGCCTTTGCCGATCAGGATCTTGACGCCGATACGGCCGATGAAGTCCGCGTACGGTTCCATACGGATGGAGGTCGTGGGGCCGATCACGGAGAGATACCAGTGACCCGCCTCATCCTTCTTCATCACGGGGCCGGCGTGGAAGATCGCGGCGCCCTTCAGGTCTTCGGGGAAAGGCTTTCCGGCTTCATCCAGCGCCTTAAGCCGCAGGTGCGCCTGATCGCGCGCCGTACAGACCTGGCCATTCAGATAAATGATGTCGCCGACATGCAGCTTCTCAATCGTCTCGTTATCAACGGGGAGCGTCAGTTCATACACTGCCATTTTTATTCTCCAACCTGAAAGAGTTCTTCCGTGTGACCGTCCGGGTAGAAGCGGATGCCGAAGCGCCGCGCGACCCAGCAGTGGAAGTTGATGACGACAGGGAGAATGGCGGTGTGGGTGGAAGCCCAGCCGATCTTCACGGCAAGCGCCGACGTGTCGCCGCCGATGCCCGCGGGGCCGTTCCCGAGCTTATTGATGTCGGCGAGCAGTTCCTGCTCGAGTTCATCAAAAAGCGGATCCGGGTTGTGGTCGAGCCAGTTGCGGGTCGAGATCGCTTCACGCGAAAGCTTCGCCGCGACGTCCATCTGGCCGCCGAGACCGATACCGAGGGAGAACGGCGGGCAGGGGTAGCCGTGCGCGCCGACCTGGCCCCGGGCGCCGGTGACGGTGTCGAGGACGAGCTGCTTCAGGCCCTTGTAGTCTTTCCCAAGCGTCGCGGGCGTCAGGATCTTCGCGACATTCGGAAGCTCCGCGCCGCAGCCCTTCGCACTCACGATGATTTCGCAGTAGGGGAGGTCCTTCTCGTAGCGGAGCTCATAATTCGGAACGCCGCGGCCCGTGGAATCGCCCGGGTTGAAACGGGTGAGCGGATGCACGATCGAGGGGCGGATGTAGCCCTGCTTCGTCGCGTCGACGACAGACCGCGTGATGTTATCGATGAGGTTCGAGAGGTTCGGCTCATAGGCTTCGCCCCAGCGGATCCAGACAGACGGGTATCCAGGCGACTGGCACACCGGCTTATCCTCGATCCCGGCGAGACGCTCGTTCTCCACCATCGTTTCGAGGAATGTCTTCGCCGCGGGGTTCGTTTCCTTCTTCGCTGCTTCCTTGAGCAGGTAAAGGACGTCCGGCGAAATACGGGTGCACATCTTGTGAGTCAGGTCGAAGACCTGCTCGTACGGCAGTTCTAATTTAGCCATAGTGTCTCTTCTAGTTGGTTATGAGGCTTGTCAGCGGAGCTGAGAGGAGGTGTGTGACTCCAGACAGCGTGTTTCTCCTGCCTCAGAAGGCCAGCGTGTGAATCAGGGCCGCAGGCTCTGAGACCGCTGTCCGGTTCGTACGCCCGGACAGGCTTAAAGCACAGAATACACAGACTTCCCGTCGCCGGTATGCCTGTTTTTTCCCTTTATGGGATACCGGTATACCAGTTGGCGCACGCTCAATATAGCTCGAAAGGATTAGAAAATCCAGCCCGAAAGAATGATATGAGAACGGAAAATGTGACTTTGTATAGCGTTGATCCCCGAGTATTGGGGGTTTCAGACGAATGAAGATCGTTCTCAATCCGTTTTGCGTAATACGGAAGAAATCCCCCTTCAGAAACTTTTTGAAACGGAAAAGGGCCGGACCTTCCCGCTGACTCCCGGGAAGAGGGGATGAAACGGGGGAAACCGGTTTCTGTATTACATCAACAACTTCAGTTATCAAATAATATTTGATAACTGAAGTTTGCGGTTTAAATAACCGTCTGAAATTCAACACGAACCCGAAATCGATTTTCGTTAGCCCGTAGACCGTAATACGAAAGAGCGCGAAAACGTTATTCCAGAGTCCGTTATTGAACTGAATATCAGGGTCAGATTACGAAATCAATTCTCTTAGTTATGTCTCGATATCAGAGGAAGAGCCGCGAGGAGCGGAGAGGTGTTTTCTCCCGTTTTGAGTGACCGCGGAAGATTCCGGAATAACGCTGGTTTCCGTGAAATGTAACAAATTTTTAACTTCGTCAATCGGGTTAAAATCGCAGGGTAAGTTATACCGAGTCCCAAGCTTTCCGACGCACGCAGGAACCGACAGAGATGGGGGTGGAATGTCTCCCGTTCCGGTTCCTTGAAGATGTGAAAATCAGTACTAACCGGAGTAGCATTGGAATACGGTTCCGGAATTATCGATCCCGGACCCGATCAACCCCTTTTCATTGAAGCTGAAACCGAAAATGATTATCGACTTAGTCAAGTGGGACACACGAAACCCGAAGCTTCTCGCGTGGAAATTCCCGTCACAGGAACTCTCCACCTGGACGCAGCTGATCGTTAACGAGACGCAGGAAGCGTATCTCGTAAGCGGCGGCGTCTACGAGGGGCCGTATGAGGGAAGCCGCCACACCCTCTCGACGCAGAATATCCCGATTCTCCGGAATCTCCTCGGGATCCCGTTCGGAGGGCAGTCGCCCTTCACGGCTGAGGTCTGGTACATCAACAAAGCCGCGATCCTCGACCTCAAGTGGGGAACACCGGACCCGATCCAGCTGAAGGATCCGCTTTACGGCGTGATGGTGCCGGTGCGGGCGTTCGGACAGTACGGTATCCGGATCCGGGACGGGAAGAAGTTCCTCCTGAAACTCGTGGGGACGCTCCCGAGTTTTGACGCCGAGTCACTCAACAACTACTTCAAGGGCATCTTCATTCGGAAAACGAAGACCCTGATCTCTGAAACGATCATTCAGAAAAAGATCTCGGTCCTCGATATCTCGATGTATCTCGATGAGATCTCGGATAGCCTCCGGAATCTCTTCGCGGAAGAGCTTGATCAGTACGGGATTGAGATTGTCCGGTTCGACGTGATGTCGATCAGCGTGCCGGAGGATGACCCCTCTGTGATATCGCTTAAGGCCGCGCTCGCCCGCAGGGCCGAGCTCGGGATCCTCGGGAACAACTATCAGCAGGCCCGGAGCTTTGACGTGCTGGAAGCCGCGGCGAAGAACTAAGGGACCACCGGAGCCTTTGTCGGAATGGGGCTCGGAACAGGGCTCGGCGGCGCGATGAACCCGATGGCACAGGGTTCCGGTGCCGGCGCGGTGATCAACACGAATCCGCCCCCGGCTCCAGAGGCGGCTCCCGCCGCGCCTAAGGCTGAAACGATCAGCTTCAAGGAAAAGATTGAGATGCTGAAGCAGCTCGGGGAACTCCGCGCCCAGGGCGTGCTGACCGAAGAAGAATTTGCGACTGAAAAGAAAAGGATTCTGGGATGAACGACATCAAGCTGAAGTTCGTATTTCTGTCGATCCTCGCGTTCGTCGCGGTGATCTTTATTCTTGCGGTGCTCGTGCCGTCTGACCTTCGGAACGGGTACTTCTACGCCGCGGCGTTCCTCACGGCGCTGAGTGTCGCGTACCTCTTCATCATTCCGACCTGCCCGGGGAAGAAGGGGATGGATTCGGCGCTCGCGGGGCTCGGGATCGGGATTTTCTTTGGCGGGCTGCTCGCCGGGGTCGCGCTGCTCTCGCTTGTCTTTTCGCTCTGCGGGTTCCTGAAGCTGTCGCTCGCGACCGACGCCCTCTGGGTGCTTGGGCTCGGCTGCCACTTCGTGTTCAGCAATGTCACGATGAAGCAGGTGTCCAAGCTCGCCGAGGAAACGAACGCGTTCCCGTGGAATAAGCAGGTCGCGTCCGATCTCCGCACGATTCAGGCGAAAGCGAAGGATGACGAGGATAAGAAGATCCTCGAGCGTCTGATTGACGCCGCCGCGTTCTCGAACCCGAAGCAGTATCCGGCCTCCGAATCGCTTGAGAAGCAGATCGTCGCCGCGGTGGGCGAGCTCGAATCGAGCCTCGGTGACGCGAAGGCCCTGAACGATAAGGCGCAGGCCCTCTTCCGGCTCTTCAATCAGCGGAACATTCTCGTCAAAAACGAATTCAATAAAGGCTGAGTGACATGGCTGACTTGAAAATCCGCTGCGACAAATGCGGATCCGAACTCACGTATAAGCCCGGCACCGAGACGCTGGTCTGCGCGTACTGCGGGAATACGGTGAGAATCCCGACCCAGGTCGTGAATCCGGAAGATATTACGGATACCGACCTCATCATCCCGCTTCAGATTCAGGGGGATGCCCTCACGAACGCTACCCGGGTGTATATGACACAGGGCCAGTTCACGCCGGATGATCTCGTGCAGAAGGCGACGATCACGAAGCAGTGGCTGAAGTACGTGCCGTTCTATCTCTATCACGGCGAATTCCACGCGAACTGGACCGCGTCCTTTGGCTATAACCGCCGCGAAGGATCCGGGAGCAACAGCCGCACTGTGACAGACTGGCGTCCGGCGAGCGGCACCGTGAGCGGCCCCTTCAGTCTCCTCGGCTACGCGGGGAACGAGGTCGACAGGAACTGCGCTGATCTTCTCGCGGATCAGGACCGGTCGAAACTCGTGCCGTATGACGCCAAATTCATGACGGGGTTCCCGAACGACAAATTCGCGCTTTCGGAGCGTGAAGCCTATCAGACGTATGTCGAAGATCGGGTTGCCGCCCTGGTGGCCTCTGAAGTGAAGGCCAACGCGCAGGGCGATGAGCAGAAAGACTGGCACTGGAGCGGCTCTCAGTCTTACGAGACGAAAACGCTTTACCTCCCGGTTGGTCTCAGTGTCTTTGAGTACGAAGGGAAGGAATACAAGGTCTGGGTGGACGGCGTGGATCCCACTCGGTTCACGGGGGATCCTCTTCCGGTAGACGATAAGAAGCAGAAGTCTTCTTACTATGGCTGGATCTCGTTTGGTCTCACCTTGGTTTTCTCAATCGCGTATCTCTTCGGGAAAGACGCCGCGCACGCCTCGGGCTGGATGGGAGCCGCGCTCCTTCTTACCGCGCTTTATGCCCTGATCCGGAAGTTCGTGATGAGCTCCTACTCGAAGAAACTCCGGAAGGCGTTTCTCACGCAGGTTCAGGCGGCGGATATTGATACATCGCACGCCACTCAGGAGCAGCTTGCGGAAATCTCTAAGAGCTATAAGCTCCCCGAGAAGCCGTTCATCGCGAATACGGCGAACGACAAGTTTATCCTCCCGATTCTTTCAATCGCGGGTCTGGCCTGTATCGTGGGACCTGGCGCGGTGGAAACGACGGGGAGCGGCACCGCTGTGACGACGTCCGCTCCGGCGAGAGCGCCGAAAACCGCGGCGCTTGCTGAAACCGCCAGTTCATCGGCTGCTTCCAGTGAAGAGAAGAAAGAGGAGGATGACGTTCTCATTCATCATGGTCATGGGGCTGATGAAATTGCCTTGAATATTGCTGAGGCAATTCATCCCTACCCAATGGATCAAGCTTCCGGGATTTTCGACAAGATTCTAGATAGCATGAAGACAAATCCTGCCCGTGTTCAGACCTACATAAACCAAATCCGGGGATTGCCGGTTCCGCCTAAGGGCGATCGGAAAGCTTCACGGGCCTTCAATCGTGAAGCACTGGAGCTTCTTCATAGTGGTCAGACAAATGCGGCGATCGATAAATTCGCAGAGGCTGTCAAGGCTGATCCGACGGATATTGAAGCAGTCAATAATCTGGGGTTTGCGCTTCTTAAAGATGAGCGTGACGGAGAGGCTGAAGCTGTTCTCTATTCCGCTTTGACGCTTAATCCAACTCGGGCGGAAGGGTGGTTTAACCTCGGAGATGCCCTGGCGAAACAGGGGCTTGTGGGCGCGCCTGAAGCCATGATGCTGGGCTACAGGTTCTGCAACGACAACCGCAAGCAGAAAACGAAGCAGCTTTGGAATCGTCTGATTTCAGATCCGAGCACCAATCCTAAGGTGGCTGATGCTATGGTCACTGCACTGAGCACGATTTAGCAGCGTGAAAGCGGTCAGCAGTAAAAGAAGGCAATGACCTGACTGGTCAGTGTCAGGAAACGGGAGCCCTGAGGATTATCTTCAGGGCTCCTGTTTTTTTCACCGCTATGAGGAATTGAGGGTAATGGGTACGTCTTTTCTTCGGTCCTTGTTATGCTGTCGGGGAACCACTTTGCTGTATTCCGGGCGCGGCGAGATGCGAATCAGTTAAAAAACACGGTTCTGACCTCACCATCAGAGTGGACCTCCTCCCGCAGAAGCCCTGAAATCAATGAAGGCGGCACAGGTGATTAGAATAAATCGCGTAAAGCATTGCTTAAAACCCATCGAAATATCTCTCAATTCATCCTAGATCATGAAGATTTATAAGAAGAAAAGCATCAGGAAAGGTCAGAACAGCGTCAAGTGTTATCAGATATTGGGTAAAACCGTTCTCAGGAAAGAAAAGAATGACGCCATTAAGAAATATGCTTTCTTCGGGAAAAAATGGGGTATTTTCAAGCAGAAAAAATCGGAATTAATTGAAGGAAAATCCGTTAAACAAGCGGTCGAACCCATACCGCAGGCGGCTAAGCCCATCCCGGAAGACCCATACAAGAAATGGGTCAGGCGTCTTGATACTATTTACGATCAGGACGTGGTGATGATGAAGGAGGCAATTTCCAAATTTAAATTGCTTCCTAAATTCAGTGTTGTCATGCCGGTATATAACACCGACATAGGATTTTTAGAGAAAGCTATCCATAGCGTTCTGGATTAGACCTACCCTTATTGGGAATTATGCATTGCGGACGACGCGTCTCCTGATCAAACAGTCCGAGACTGTATCGCGAGCTATGCGGCAATTGATAACCGGATCAGGTACGTTTTCCGTAAGAAAAATGGGAATATCTCGGTTTCATCGAATGACGCGATTAATCTGGCGACCGGGGAATTTATCGTCCTGTTTGATCATGATGATATTTTGGATATATCAGCCTTGTTTTGCCTGGCTGAGAGGATAAACGCCCTCGGCGGTAAGGTTGACCTGCTGTATACCGATGAAGACAAGATAGATGAAGACGGAAACCGGTTTAATCCCTACTTCAAACCGGATTGGAACCGGGCGCTCTTTCTCCAGCAGAATTTTATTGCGCATCTCGGATGCTACAGAACCGCTATCGCGAAAGAGATCGGCGGATTCAGAGCCGGTTTTGAAGGATCTCAGGATTACGATTTCGCGCTTCGGTTTATCGCTCGCATTTCAGAGTCAGGAATCAGCCACATCGACCGGATTCTGTACCATTGGCGCAAGGTTCCGCAGCATCATTCGTTCAGCACTGATTTTCAGGATAAATCTGACGCGGCCGCGAAGCGGAGCCTGGAAGAGCTGTTCGCCCCTCGGGGATGGAAAATTGAGCCATCCAAAACGATGGTTGGCTGTTGGCACTGGGTGCTGCCGGAGCCTGCGGACGAACCCCTGATCAGCATTATTAATCCCACCAAAAATCATGTGGAACTAATAAAACGATGTGTTGACAGTATTCTCTCCAAAATCACTTATAAGAATTATGAAATTCTGATTGTGGATAATAAGAGTGAAGAAGAATCAACCATTGAGTATTACAAAGAGCTGAGCGGAAAAGAAAAAGTCAGGCTCCTGCATTTTGATGAGCCGTTCAATTACTCAAAGATAAATAATTTTGCCGCCCGTTCCGCTCAAGGGGATTATCTCTTGCTGCTGAATAATGACACCGAGGTGATCAGCGGCGATTGGCTTGACTCGTTTATTAAGAGATTCGCCGCCGATCCGACCGTCGGTGTGATTGGCGCGAAACTGCTCTACCCCGATGGTTCGATCCAGCATGCGGGTGTTGTGACGGGAATCTACAAGGTGGCTTCTCATCCGTTCAGATTCCAGAAAAACGATCCTTCCTTTGGCTACTGCAGTCTGGACCGGTATGTCAGTGCGGTGACCGGGGCCTGTCTGATCATCAGGAAAAGCTTATTTGATCAGGTAGGCGGGCTGGACGAAGAGAAATTGCGGATTTCCTTTAACGACGTGGATCTATGCCTGAAGGTAAAGCAACGTGGGTACCACATCCTGTGGACGCCGGATGTCATTCTGAACCACTATGAAAGCCAGACGAGAGGAAAGGACGAGACGCCGAAGAAAAAGCTGGTGAACTTCAATGAACGGAAGGCCATGCTCGAGCGGTACGGGGACAGTCTCTTTTTTGACGAGTTTTATAACTCGAACTTATCCCTCGATTCTGAAGGCTATGAATTTACCCATTTCCCGAGGAAGCAGAAGCCTTGGAGAAAAGACAGTATCGATTTTCTCTGCCCGTTTCACCGCGGTGACGTGATTGTCGGATTAGCAGTGGCGGTAACCTACAGCGCGCTATCCGATAAGAAGCTGTCTTTCCATATATCCAGGGATTTATATGACTGGATTGCGCCTTTCCTGTATTCGGGTCTGTTCAGAATTATCAGAAATGAAACAGGGTTGCCTGCTGCCGCGGAAACGTTTGGAAAATTTAATGAAGCGATGGAAAGGGTTGTCACAAGACCTGATTTTTCGGGGAAATTAGCGACCTCTCATAATGTTCTTCCCTTTGAGCAGACAGGGACTGACATTGTCACGAGCATGCTGCTTGGGCTTGGACTTCCTGCTGATACACGGCTGAAAAGGCTGTCTGCTTTCAGGGTTCCCCGGAAGAGAGAACATAAAAAAAGGATCCTCATCCATCCTTATGGCTCATGGAAACTGAAAACTCTGCCTTTGGAGACGATAGAAAAAATCATTGAGATCGCTCATCAGCAGGGGTATTCGGTGACTCAGGTGGGAGGCGCTTCGGATAAGAAAATCGCAGGATTTGATGACTATTGCCTCAGGAATGAAGACGTTGTTTATTGGTTCTCGCTCTTGAAGGACTCCGCCTGCATTGTGTGCTGCGACAGCTGGTTCAGCCATTTCGCGGCCTTTATCGATTTCCCCTCAATCACTTTTTATGGCTCCACCTCCGCGCGGCACTGTTCCTCAAGGGAGCACTTTGAGGCGGGATGGTCCAAGTACCTGGTGATTGATTCCAGCTGTGAACTGGCTCCCTGCAATTCTCTGACCTGCAAGCTTGATAACGGCAGTGTCTGCAAGGGGTTCAGGTGGGATAACAGGATCGCTGAATTTATTGCTGAACTGTCAGAGGAGGGGAAAGACATCGGTGAGTAGTGCCGGTGTTTCTGACAGGGTGGCTGATTTTCCGAGCAGGAAAGTGGAAACAAAAACCCCGAAAGCGTGATTGCTTCCGGGGCTTGGATACCTGCACGGTTTACGGCGAATCTCAGTTAGTGAAGCGGTAAATCTTTTGGAACTCCGCATCTTCTTTTTCCGGACGGATGATGTATTTTCCGCCCTCGTTTGCGGAGATGCGGAAGGAATCAGTGCCTGCCGCGAAATGATGCATCAGACGGCTGCTTCTCTCATCGCACTGGGTTTCGAAGAGCGAGCACCCGAGGAAATACTGTTCCGTCTTTCGGATTCCCAGCACGTCAAGGAGCGTCGGGGCAAGACTGATACTGGTTGTGCCTTTGGCGTCCAAAATCTGCGGCTTCACCATCTTTCCATACAGAATGAGCGGAATCTCAAAGTTCGACCGTTCAGTCTTCTGATGGAAGGACTTGCGGTATTCGGGGGTCGGAATCACGACTCCATGGTCTGACGTGATGACGAGGAGCGTGTTGTCGTAATACGGACTCGTTTTGAACCAGGAGATAAAGTCCCCGAGCCAGTGATCGAGGTTATGGAATTTGTTGTAGTAGCTGTTTGACCCATCGCCGTATTTCAGGTCTGGGCTGTCAACGCCATGATGAGTGCCGGCGGTGTACATGCCGATAAAGAAGGGCGTATTGTCCTTGTAGTCGGAGAGCACCTGTTTCAGACTCTGGAAAGCGAATTTATCGCTCCGCGGGGGTTCTCCCGTCTAGCCCAGGTCATCAGCGCCGTACACACGGGTGAAGGCGAAAGTTTTTAAGTACGAGGTCATGTTGCCCGTACTGAGTTCGTTCGACAGGAAGTACGTATTGAAATGATGCTGATTCAGAATCGCAGGCACTGACACCAAACCGGATTTCGATAATTTTTTGATCTTATCGTGATCCATCTGACCGAACCCCTGGTTACCGACATCCGGGTAAAAACCCGCTTTATATTGCCATAACGAATACAGCTGCCCCCGCAGCCCCCGATAGGTAGCGTAGGTGTGGTTGTAGTAATGATCAAATGCCAGGCTGTCTTTATAGAGCTGGTCATACGTGGGGGTCAGATTGCGGGATGAATGATTTTTGTAATCCATGACCTCAGCAGAAAACCCCTCAACAAAAATCACGATGACATTTTTGATCGGTGTGTCTGGTGAGAAATAATCCGCCCCGGCGGTCTCGAGCAGGCTTTGGCTGACGACCGCAGGTTTCCGATATTGCTCACGGATGGCGGCATTTTGTTTGGGGACGAAGTAAACGTCGTGAATCACGGCTTTCGCGAGGTGCTTGGTGCTCTTCAGAACGCTGTTCTGAGTGAAGGCCAGAACGATCATCAGCACACCGACCACGGATCCGGCGGCCACGTAGATTTTCTTCCTCACTTTCACGTTTTTCGTGGAGAAAATGGCGAAGAACGAGGGGAAAAACACGATGGCGAAAATAAAAGCGAGCCAGATCTGTGCTTTCACCCCGATCGCATTGTGGGACGACAGATTCATCACGGTGAGCGGCACGATATAGATGCCGGTTGACACGATAGAGCACATCTGAAGGGCGACGATGAACTGAAAGATGCCCCAGAGCGCGGCGCGGATGATGAACGGGAAGAGCAGAACCGCCGCGTACACCAGGGTCGCCTCCGCGCAGTATTTGGCGAAGTGGAGGTCAGTTCCTGAAAGCTTGAAAACCGTCAGAACTGTGAGAAACGTGACGATTAAAGGAAGCAGCAGCCTGGCGCAGATTTCGGATCGAAGAGACATGAGTGAAGCAGATGATCAGAGATCAGGAAGTGAACTGAAGAACAAAGCGTTAGATCATAAATCGTTATAAAAAAGATGTAAATGATCAATATGACTGGGGGTCGGATAATTTTCGCTTTGGCTGATTCGGAATCAGTGGATCCCGGCTTTCTTAAGAGAAATTGGCTTTGAAGCGGTAGCAAATCAGTAATAACAGAGTCTGGCGGAATGACTCGTTTTGGGTACGACTAATTTGGATCTTTAAAGCAGGCATTAAAAACCCCGGAGGCTTTCACACCTTCGGGGTTTGCCGTTAAGCATCTACTCGACTCAGGAATACGTCGGGAAGCGATCATCCGGCCCGTAGACTGTTTTCCGGTAGGCGTCCGGAATATCTCGGTGCTCAAGGAGTTCGTTCGCCGCTTCCATCACGTCCTCAACCCGGATTTCCCGCATGCATTCGCTGATACCGCAGCGGCCGCATCCGCGCTGTTCGCAGAAGTGGCATCGCCCGGGGCTGATCACGACGCGGCTCGCGTCGTTTTCCCACGGTCTCCAGCGGCCCGGAATCGTCGCACCGAAGAGAATCACTTCAGGGGTCTGAAGGGCGGCCGCCATATGAGCCGGCGCGGAGTCAACCCCGATAAGGAGCTTCGCGTCATCAATCAACGCGGTAAAGGTCTTCATGGAAGGGGTCTTGCCGATCAGAACAATCGGCTTCGCGACTTTAAGAAGCGAGACGATCTTTTCAATCATCGTCCGTTCTTCGTCAGAGGGCCCCGACGTGATCACGATCTTTTCATCCTGGCTCGCGAGGCGATCGAGCATTTCAGCCGTCCGTTCCTCGGTCCAGCACTTGAAGAAGAACCGCGCCGCGGGGTGGACGAGCACATAGTCCTTGAGCCCCCCGACGAGTTTTGCGGCTTCCACGCGCGCTTCATCCGGGATCGTGAGCTTCAGCCCCGGTACTTCTTCCTCAGGCACCACAACGCCAAGCGCCCGGAGGTGATCCATGTTGAACTGCGCGATGTGGCGCTCACGCGGGAGCACAAGGCTCGCCATGTGAGTGAAGCTCTTGTTATAGAAATTCAGCCCCCCGAAATGCTTCGGGCAGGAGATGCTCCGCTTCGGCTTCAGGATGCGGGCGAGCCACATGCCGCGGTTATGCGTCGTGAGGTGAAGGAGCGTGTCGTAGTGATTCGCTTTCAGCGTCTTCAGAAGATTGATTTCAGCCGCGAGCTGCTTCTTCACGCCCATCTTCTTCCACTTCTGATCGATCGTGTAAACGTTATCGAGATCCGGATTCCCGGTCAGCATCTCACGCGTGCTGTGATACACCAGAGCGTCGATCCTCGCGTTCGGGTACTTCTTCCGCAGAAAGCCGATGAGCGGCGTGGTGAGGAGGACGTCTCCGAAGTAGCGGAGTTCCGTAATCAGTATGCGTTCGAGTTCCACAGCGGTGCGGTCCGGATTGATAAGAAAGAGGGACGGCGGGGCAGGAGAGATCTTTTGTTTCTTCTCTGTCCGCAGAGTTCCCCGATTTTAATAGATACGGGAAAGAGTGACGGCGGACGCTATCCCGCGGTTCAATGAGGGAGGGGAGAACAGACTCTCGTACTTCTCAAATCGGGATTTGCTTTTCGTGCTCATTTCGCGCGCCATATGAGCACGAACGTTTGAAGAAATCGCTCTTCACGGTTCTGAGTCAAAGAGCTGACGCTCCCCTTCGGGGTAATAAAAAGGCGCTGTCTCCAGGGAGGAAGACAGCGCCGTCTCGCTCTAAGCGGATGCCTTACAGGTCATCCACCAGAGCTGAGCTCTTCGCGTAAGCGGTGACACGGGCTTCGAAGAAGTCGGTCTTCACCATGTTCGCGTTCGCGTACTGGCTGACCCACTGCATGGAAGCCGGTTCCTGAGCGTGGCTCGGATCGTAGGGCTCATAACCCAGCGTCATCCAGCGGAGATTGCCGAGGTAATTGATGTAGTCGGTGATCATGCCGGGCGTGAGGCCGCGGACCTTGTCGCCGATCACATAATGACCCCATTCGATTTCCTGGCGGACGCCTTCCTTCAGCATATCGAGAAGCTCGGCCTTCAAGTCGTCCGTAAACCACTCCGGGTGCTCCTTCTGGAGCTCACGGAAGATATTCCGGAAGAGCCAGAGGTGCGTGTTCTCGTCGCGGTTGATGTAGCGGATTTCCTGCGCGGAACCCGGCATCTTCTCGTTCCGGCTCAGGTTATAGAAGAACGAGAAGCCGGAGTAGAAGTAGATGCCTTCAAGGATGTAGTTCGCCATCACGACACGGATGAAGTTGTGCTCATCCGGGTGATTCAGGAACTCGTTATATTGCTCGCCGATGAAGGTGTTCCGCTTCAGGAGATGCTTATCTTCCTTCCACTGGTAGAGAATCGAGTTCCGCTCTTCAGGCGAACAGATCGTGTCCAGCATATAGCTGTAGCTCTGCGAGTGGATGCACTCCTGGAACGTCTGAATGTTGAGGCAGAGGTTCACTTCGCTCGACGTGATGTAGCTCGAGATGTTCGGGAGGTTCGCGGACTGCAGCGAATCAAGGAACACGAGGAAGCTCAGAATCTTGTTATAGGCGTTTCGCTCCGGCTCCTCGAGATTCGGGTAGTCCTTCACGTCCTGCGCGAGATTGATTTCCTCCGGCACCCAGAAGTTATTCATCGCCTGGCGGTACCAGTCAGAGACCCACGGGTACTTGTGGTTATTGAAGTCGTTCAGGTTCGTCGGGTTTCCGCCCACGATCTGAATTGCGCCGATATCAGTATCCCCCTGGGGGTTGAACAACGGTTTTTTCTTGAACATTTCTTTAACTCACTCCATCAGGACGAGCAGGACTCGCACTCTTCAACTTCAAGCGACTTGCTGCGGATGTAATAGATCGTCTTCACGCCGCACTTCCACGCTTCGAGGTAGAGGTTAAGCACCTTTCTCATCGTAAAGTCGTTCGTGATGTAGAGATTGATACTCTGCGCCTGGTCAATGTGACGCTGACGGACGCCGCAGGCCCGGATCGACCAGTTCTGATCGATGAGGTGCGCGTTCTTGTAGAGCCACCAGGTGTCGGACGAGAGATCCGGCGCCACGCGCGGGAGCAGCCCGTTCTTCTTCTCTTCGAGGAAGTAGCGGTTCATGATCGGGTCAATGCCAGGGGTGGTGCCGGCGATAATGCTCGTGCTTCCGGTCGGCGCGATCGCCATCAGGTAGCCGTTTCGCATGCCGTACTTCGCGACATCGGCCTTCACATCATCCCAGTACGGGGTGTTGTAGCCGCGCTTCTCGAAGAACGCGCCGGTGTCCCAGTCGCTCCCCTTATACATGCCGTACGTGCCCTTGTCCTTGGCGTTCAGAGCGCTCGTCTCAATCGCGGAGTGCGCGATACGCTCAAACACCTTATCGACAAAGGCAAGGTGCTCCTCGCTCTCCCAGCGGATGCCGTGCTTCGCGAGCATGTGGTGATAGCCGCTTACGCCAAGCCCGATCGCGCGGTAACGTTTCGACGTGATCTCGGCGTACGGGGTCGGGTAGAAATTGAGGTCTATCACGTTATCGAGCGCGCGGACGACGCTTGACGTCAGGTGCTCTAGATACCCCGGCTCATCCACCGGAATGCGGCCGAGGTTGAGGCTCGCGAGGTTGCAGACCACGAAGTCACCCGGTTTCGTCGTGGTGACGACTTCAACCGTGCCTTCAGACGTCTTGATCTCGCGGCTCACGCTCTGAATCGGAGCCGTGTTCTGCGCGATTTCCGTGCAGAGGTTCGAGGAATAGATGTGGCCGCAGTGGGCGTTCGGGTTCATCGCGTTCACGAGGTCGCGGTTGAAGATGAACGGGGTGCCCGTTTCCACCACGGACTTCAGGAACAGACGCACCAGATCCTTCAGGCTGATCTCACGCTTCGTGATGCGATTATCGTGCACGCACTCGAGGTAACGCTTCGTCCACTCTTCGCCAAAGCTGTCCTCAAGGTTGTAGCCGCGGACCTGGCTGATCTCATGCGGGCACATCAGGTACCAGACACCGTTAAAGTTATCGCGGACCTGCTGCCAGAAGTAATCCGGGACGCAGAGCGCGGGGAAGGTGTCATGCGCCTTCAGACGGTCATCGCCGTTATTCGTCCGCATCTGGAGGAACTCGGGGATATCGCGGTGCCAGATATCGAGGTAAACCGCCACGGAGCCCTGACGGACACCGAGCTGGTCCACGGCGACCGCCGTGTCATTCACGAGCTTGATCCAGCGGGAGACGCCGCCTGCGGCGCCCTTGAAACCCCGGATGTCGCTTCCGCGGGCACGGACCTTGCCGAAATAAAGCCCCATGCCGCCGCCGAACTTGCTCACCTGAGCGAAGTTATCAAGGCTCCGGTAGATGCCGGCGAGGCTGTCAGGCACGGTGTCAATGAAGCAGGACGACAGCTGGTGATAAGGCTTACGGGCGTTCGCGAGAGTCGGCGTCGCCATCGTCACTTCGAGTTTCGACAGCATGTCGTAGAACCGCTTCACGTACTGCATCCGGACGTCTTTCTTTTCCGGCATCGCGAGGTGAAGCGCCACGCCGAGGAACAGTTCCTGCGGGCTCTCGAGGATCTCGTTATTGTGGCTCTTGATCACGTAGCGCTCGAGCACGAGCTGAAGGCCGGAGTAGTTGAAGAGCTTATTCCGGTTCTCATCGATCAGGCCGGCGGCCTCATCAATCTCTTCCTTCGTGTAGTTCTCGAGAATGTACTTCCCGTAGAGGCCGTGCTCCGTGAGGAACATGAGCTTCGTGTAGAAGTCCGTGAGACCGAGGTTCTGCTTACGCTGCGCGAGCTTCCGCTTGAAGCTGTGGCAGAGGAGCCGCCCGGCGATCTGCTCGTAGCGGGGCGCGTTCTGCGTCGTGAGCTCCACGGCGGAACGGATCAGGGTGTCGAGCTTCTCGTCGACACTCGCGGTGGGCGACACCTGGGAATTGAACTTCGCGGTGAGGACTTCAAGCGAATACTCAGGCGCCTTGAAGTCATTCTGGATCTCGAAGAGGCAGCCATCGAGGTCGCTGTCACCCGTCGCGACAGAAAGCGCGAGGCGGCAGGTACGGAGTTCCGTCCGCTTTTCGCGGTACAGAATGAAGTTCTTCGCGACCTGGTAGTGGCCGCGCTGCATCAGAGCTTCTTCGACACGGTCCTGAATGGTTTCTACGGAGCAGCCCGGTGTCACGAGAATCTGCTTTTCCACGAGATCAAGCAGCTCGTCGAGATCGTCGGGTTGTTCAATGCCTGTGCTCTTAAACGCTTTCGTAATAGCAAGGGCAATTTTTTTGCGATCGTACTCTTCGGTTTGACCGCTTCTTTTAGTTATCAGCATTGAGTAACCTACTGTCAGAGTGGTTAGGATGAGAATGGCTTTTCAGCTGTGTGTGAGTGAGCATTTTACTAGGGAATGTTAATCCGCGCTTAATAAAACCTAGATCTAGTGCTTATGGGAGCGGATCAGGCACCAACTGAAAAGGGACGGAAGAGATGTCTTTCACTACGGAACTGAGCCCGGCTGCGTGACCCGATAAGGGACGGAAAAACAGCGGGATGCGGTTTGAGACGTGACTTCTTCAGAGCGACATCTCAAAAGACATTCTCTTCACAACTGACACCGTTTCTCACCCTCCTCAAGGGGTAGAACCGAGGGGGAATTGCGGTTGAAGGCAGAAAGTGCCGGATGAATTTCAGACTACAGAAATGTGGGAACGCTGAAAAACGCAGGTAATGAAAAAGCCCCAGGGGTTAGATGTCACGGACCATATAGGCGGACTTTTCCTGGGGCTGTTGCTGGAAGAGATGCTCGCGGTTTCGGGCTTTACCGGCCCGACTGGAGATTCTTCCGATCGCAAGAAAAGTATCGCTCTTTTCGAAGAAAAACGCATCAAGGAAAATCCGCTTTTAAGACTCGGATAAGAATGCGATAATAAAAAGAAATGCTGTTGAAAATAAATAAAAATAAAGATCCGCACTGAAGCTCTCAGACTACCCGCCGCTGCGCCATAATGGTTGAGACACAGAGCGCCCCGGGAGGCTCCTCTCTTTCGGGGCACAAAACTCACAAATTACAGGAGTCAGACATGACGAAAGCCCCGATTTTCGAGATCAATGATTCAGACGGCAAGCCCTTCAAGATGGAAGATCACTTCCCGATGGTGCTCTACTTCTACCCGGCGGATGCCTTATAGTAGCAATACGTATTTATAGGCGTTTCTCCACTACCTATGGTAGCTAAATGCTATAGTACGCGCGTCTAATTACTGCAAATTTACTGCATAGATATGGCTACTTTTCTAAAGCGTGGCGACAAGTGGCAGGCTCAGACCTGCATCCGGGGCAGAAGGAAAGCGAAGACCTTTGATACCAAGGCTGAAGCCCGGCGCTGGGCGTTGGCTCAGGAAGCCGCAGACAAATCCGGATTTATCCCTGAGTCACTCATGACTTTCGCGGATTTGCAGCTCGTCTGGTATGAAGCCAAAGGAAAAAATCTTAAATCGCCATCGGTCCGCTACGCCGTCAAGCGAGCGGGAAAAGATACTTTTGCCTTAAAGGCGATATCAACGTTGACGCCAAAAGATTTTGACGCTTTTATGGAAAGCGAGAAAGCGCGGGGGCTTAAGCCAGGTACCATTTATTCGAAACTGGTTTACTACTCAAGCGTTCTCTCATGGGCTGTTTCCCAGGGGTGGCTAAAAGAAAACCCATTGCGCAAAGTAAAATTCCCCAGGAGCGATCCCCACCGAACCCGGATACCGACAGAAGAAGAATACCAGCGGCTCTGCGCCGCGGCTCACTGGAAGGATACAGAGCCGCCGGTCAATTCATACCAGCGGACGGTAGCCGCTTTCCGGTTTTCAATGCTTACGGGTATGCGGAAAGGGGAGATTGTTAAAATTGAGAGAAGCTGGATAGATGGCTCTGTTATCCATCTGCCGGCGGAGGCCGCGAAAACCGCCGTTGGAAGAACTGTAGCAATGGGGGCAGAAGCCCGCCGACTGTTGGGGTTGATTCTGAGCCTTGGCTTTTCCCCCTGCGTATGGGGTATCAATACGCTGACACTTCCAGGGGAGTTCATCAAGCTGAAACGGCGTGCGGGCGTCCATGCGATAACGGACAGCGCTGGGCGAGAGCTTCAGGCTGACCTGCATTTTCACGACGCCCGGGCGTACTTCTGCACCTGGGCCGCGTCGCCCGCGGAGGATGGCGCGCCGCGCCTATCCCCTATGGAACTCGCCCGCCAGCTGGGGCATTCGTCGACCGAGATGACAATGCGCTACTACCGCCCCGATCTTCGTACCCTCGCTGACAGGCTTAAATAAATCACATAAGCTCCTTCGCCCGTTTCTCTTTGAGATAATGCTCAACCTCAGAAGCCCACCACGCGGGGGTTCTTTCAGACAAGTACACGGGCTTTGGGAAAGCCGCGTCTTTTCTCATTTTGTAGAGAAGCGAAGAGTGTTTCCCCAGCCCTAAGAATTCCTCCAGTTCCCTGATTCGCAAAAGCTTATCAGCCATTTTTTTCTCCTTCTAAATTCTTCGCTTTTTCGCCGTAGCAAAAAACATCAATTGGATTTCCCCGACCACGGGTTGCCGCGTATACAGGAAAAGGTTTTACTGCTTCCCTGCGCAACTTTTCAAAGGCGCGGATCGCCGCTTCATCCCCTTGGTAAGCAAGGGCGCCGAGAAGCGCGGCGTGGATATAATCCCTTAAATCCGATATGCGCTGTATTGAGTGGTTCTTTCGCCATTCGCGCGGAACACTTGCCCATTCTTCCAGCGCCCTCAATTCTGCTGTTGGCGCGGGATTGCCGCTCAGCGTGATCCATGACTTCCGGCCGGCGGAGATCCGCTGACCGCCGGCTTCGATGACCGCGCATCGAAGGAATCGATAGCCCGCTTTAGTATTTGATACGATCCGGCGGCGACAAAGTTCCTGCGCAAGAGCGCCGACAGAAACCCATCGCCGGGTAAGTGCGGCCTGAATATCTTCAGGGATTTCCTTTTTCATGCTTTACCCTCCCCAAAATAAAATCCAAAACCTTTTCCTTTTTTCTCAAAGCCTGGAGTACCGAGCCGTCAACCGTGCCCCTGGTAACGAGGTAGTAGATGAAGACTGAGCGAGGGTGCCCCGCCTGCGTTTGACGCGTAGGGCCAATTCGCTCAATCATCTGCGCGTAATGCTCGTAATTAAAACCCAGACTGAAGAACACCAGAATCCGCCCCCCATTCTGAAGATTGAGGCCATGACCGCACGCGGCCGGGTGCGCCACAAGAATGGGGATTTCTCCTCGGTTCCATCGGGCGATAGTTTCCGGGTCTTTATCCAATTCCCGCGCCGCTGGAAACGCGGCAAGGATCCTCTCCAGCTCGTGCCGGTATTGGTACGCTACGAGAACCGGCTCCCCGCCGGCTTCCTCAATGACACTTTTAAGCGCCTCGATCTTCTGGTCATGCACCGGAAGCCAGCTTTTACCGTCGTCCGCGTACACCGCCCCGCTCGCAAACTGAAGGAGCTTCCCTAATTTCACCGCGGCGTTCGCGGCCTCAATCTCTCCAGCGGCGAGCTGTACAAAAAAGTCGTCCGCCAGGGTTTTATATTTAGCGGCGAGCGGTGGTGGCAGATCAACAGAAATGGTTGACTCAATCGGCTTCTCGATGGGGAACCAATCCTCGGCGTTAACCGTAATCGCGACATCTGACAGCCGCTTTTTTATACGGGCGTCGCTGTCCGGCATCGGAATCCACTTGACGGCGAAAGCTTCGGCGCCGACTCTCTGAGGCCGGAAGTACGTCATCTCATACTGGCGCATGGATCGCCCCAGCCTCTCGCCGTGGTCAATGAACCACGCCTGCCCCCAGAGATCGAGAAGCCCATTCGTCGCCGGCGTACCGGTAAGCTCGATAAACCGATCGCAGAAAAGATGAGCTACCCGCCCAAGCTCCCGGGCTCGCCGGCTCCCCTGGCGCAGCCGAAAACTTTTAAGCCGCGTTGCCTCGTCCACCACAATAGTTTTGAATGGCCAGCCGCGGCCGTACCGCTTAACGAGCCACGGGATCTGCTCAAAATTGGTAATGTAAACATCGGCGTCAGCGTCCAGAGCCGCTTCTCGCTCCTCAACCGGCCCGCAAATCAATGAATGCTTGATGTGGATCAAATCCACACTTTCTCGTATTTCATCAGGCCACGTTGAACGTGCTACGCGGAGCGGCGCGATTACAAGAATCGGCGCGGCGTCTTCGAAATCGAGAAGATAACGAAGTGCGAACAGCGTAGAAATCGTCTTCCCCATCCCCATTCCCGCCCAGACCATACAGCGGGGATGCGTGATGATGAAGCGGACGATATCGTACTGGTACGGCCGCAGCTGAAACGCCCGCCTCATAACGTCTCGCCCCGCCCAACAGCGCGAACGATAGCCCGGATTTGATCAGCACCGTCGACTACGAAGACCGTGCACCCCCCGATATCCCGCATACGCTCGTGTTCTCTAAGCTGGATCGGCGATGGCTTTTTGCCTGGTGCCTTGCACTCAACGAAAAAGCTCAAACCATCAAGCATGACAAACCAATCAGGAGCCCCGACGCGGCCAGCCCATTCAACCTTTCGGCACTCACCGCCGGCCTTCGCTACGGTTTCCCGCAGCGCCTCAACAACCCGACCTTCAGGCGTCATCATCGGTCTCCTTTCTCGATCTCTTCTATACGGCAGCGCAAAGCCGCCTTCGCTCTGTCGAAAGAGCTTCGGCTATAAGCCCCTATATCTTTCAGCGGCGTAGCCAAATCGCCCCCGATATTTAAAAGCTCCATCAATACAGAGCTGTGGGATGCGTATACCAGGATCGCGGCAAAATCCAAATATGTCGGGTAGCCCCTAGGACCTGTGGAACGCGCCTCGGAAAACCGCCAAGCCCTCTCTCCCTCGCGATCCATATACCAAAGGGCTTTCTTGAGATCCGTAAGCTCATCATTCCCCTCCTTATGACCGGCGCGAAGAATGTACTTGATAGCGTTCCCCACGTTGAAGTTGTAAAGCTCGCATATATCAATAGGTTCAAAAAAATATCTGAGATCTACGTAATGCTTCGGACGATCGACCGGGTCAAAAGCATCATCTTCTTTTTCGAGCGTCATCATTTGTGGTACCTATAAGAGTCAAAGCCATCGGCGGAAAGGGGAAGCCCCATCGCCCACGGCGGATTGGTTGACATCAGTACTTCAAGTTTCTTGTGGTTAAATTCAGGCGTGTCCGGGGCTTCGGTCAGAATCTCGTCATGCACGGTGAGAATCGGCTTATAGCCCGCGTCGCTCACGATTGGAAGGGCGTGACAGAGAACATCGCAGGCCACAGCCTGGGTCAGATTCTCTACGGCTTTCCCAGCGAAAGTCTCAATACGCCCCCATTTCCTCGTGTACTGGTTGACCCCCATATAAGTAATAGAGGCCCCGCTTTCGTCGATCCTTGCCGCTGGGTAGCAGATGAAACGACCACTTGGCAGGTGAACCAGAAGCCAGGATCCACGCATGACGGCATAAACTTTTCCGCCTAGCGCGATAGGAACCCGTACCCCCTTCTCTTTAACCGCCGTGAGACAGGCTTCGCCCGCAGCTCCCCAAAGAGAGACAATGCCGGCGTTGGCCGCCCGCCAAAGACGCTTAACAGAGTCGCACGCTACCCAGACGCCGTGGCTCAGCCCGCCAGTGCGCTTGTTATCAACTGCCCACTCATAGAGCCGCTCGGCGTCGTGCGTAACCTCTGGCGGGATTACCCCCTTAAGCCCCTCCGCCATGTCATTGAGATCAACGCCATAGCCGCGGGCGAAAGTCACGAATGCCCCAACCCCACCGCCGTAACCCATGGCGAGTTCAAGGACTTTACCCATCTGGCGCTGGGCTTTCGTCACGGTTTCAACAGGAACATTGAACGCGCGGGAGTAAGTGAGCTTATAAAGATCAGGGCCCGTGCCGGCGTCGTACGCCCGGAAAGCTTTCAGCTTCCAGTCTTCACCCGCCATCCACGCGAGAACCCGACCCTCGATGTTGGAGTAGTCAGCGACTACCATCTTCGAGCCCTTCGGAACCGTAATGGTTCCGCGCAGACACTGAGCCAATTCGCCCGCCGGATCGGACGAGAATTCAAGAAGTGAGCCATCAAGCGTTTCTTCGATCCGCTCTTCAATCTGCTCGGGCGAAAGCGTCTGACGGGGTAGATTTTGCGGTTGCATATGGCGCCCCGAGTTCCCCGTTACCCAGACTCGACCACCACGGCGGACAATAAAGAAGCCCGTTGGGGTGCTGGCGCAATAGACTGTTCCCGTAAAGTTCTCTACAGTTGGACGATTTCTAACCTCGTGCCTATTCTTTGGCGTAAGCCAGATGTTCACTACATAGCAGGTAGACCAGGCAGAATTAGCGGGCTTCTTCTGAAGTATCGTTGCGGTTCTTCCGGACAAACAGGCCAGGGCTTGAATCAAGTCTGCATTCGCTTTAACTTTCGTGCAGTATTGAATCGAGTTAGGCCCGCACCGGTATCCGTCCCACTCTGGCAGCTCATCGAAGATAACATCCGCGCTTTCATTTAGCAGCCAGTAGCCATACTGCTTATCTCTGAATATCCGAAGCCACAGAGGTAGGTGCCGAGAATGAATGGAGATACGAGTAACGCCGCCGTATTCGGTTTCGCTGAACGTAATCTCATTGCGACGAAGCAGCATCCGACAGCGCTGTATTTTTCTCAGCTTTTTAAACTGAAAAATCAGCTGGCCATCCTCGGTATAGTGCCCATCAGCCTGAACCATGATTAGCACGCGCAGCCTGTCGTGCTCCAGCGTTTCGGGCTGAATCCGATAACCTACGAAAGGAATCGTAAAGCGGCCCTTTCCGGACAAATTTTGCACAGTATCAACGAGCCAGCCGCCCTTTCTTCCCCAGTAGGGCATCCGGTGATCCGGAGTGCTAAGCTGATCGCAGCGAACCGTATCAATGTGGTACAGAGGGCCAGAGTATGGGAACTTAAGGGCCTCCGAATTCTGAAATGAGATTGCTTCCGACGCGGCGTTCCAGATGGCGATCCTGTCGCCCTCCCATCGATCAAGCCGAACCCACCCCGACGGCGTAAGCACTTCATGATCACCTGTGAGGCAGAAGCGCCCGGTTCGCGAAGCGCCGCGGAATTGAAGCCCACCGCGGAGACGGTTATCTGAATTCACACAATCAAGAATGGCCTGATACTTCTTTACGCTGGCTTTCGCAGACGAAAGCCGGATTCTTAAAAGCTCCCGCATCGGCTCAGGGATTGAGTCATCCTCAATCAGTCGGGACACTTCAGCTTTCTGGAGATTTTTCAACTCAATGCCAAAGCGCTTCGCCAGATAATCAATCGTCGCCTGGGTGCGTGTTGTTGAATCAAGCTCGCCCCCCGTCAATTCCGCGGTGCGAAGCCTGCTTTTCTTTGCCCCTTCGGCCATCAGGTCAATCGCCGCGCGGGCAAGATCCACATCCATCAGCATGCCCCGGTGATTAATCTCGTCATCCAGCAGCTGAAGACGATGCTCGGCCTCTGTCAGATTGAAACGCGGCAACTTCTTATAGAGCGCCCGTTCCGCCTCCACATCAAGCCGGCAGTAATTCACGAAGCGCTCCCAGTCTTCCGGGCGCTCTTTCTTCGTGAATCTCATTGGCGTCGGATCATCACGGCCATAAGCGTGCGGCTTACAGAAAAGCTGAACCAGCCGACGCCCATCTTTATCTTTGGCGACGTCCTTTGGCATCCGGTAGACCTCGCAGAGATCCCCCAGAGCGCCCGGGAGCCCGTGCTGATAGGCAATTACCATAGTGTCAATAATCTGAGAGCGGGGGATAGCTACCTTCACCCCGTTCTTATTCAGCGCGAGAACATTGGTGTCAAAGTTCATGCCGTTGTGCCAGACGATAGACGCCTGGCAGGCAAGAACTTCTTTCAGCGCAGCCCGGAGGTCTTCGGGCATCGGCCCGGCTGTTACATCCCAGACACGAGCCGGCTGATCATCCACCGCGTAGCCCCAAAGCAGGACTTCAGTCGAAGGGCCTTCCGCGTAGCGGTAAGCCCCTCGGCTGATCGGGCACTCGCTATAGGTTTCCAGGTCTGAATAAACCAGCATGGCCCGCCCCGTTAGATGAAGTCTTCCTCGCCCGCTTCCTCAACCCCGGTATCGCCCAGGTCTTCAAAGTCGTCACCGCAGGTTTCGACCGAAGACGCGCCCGCGAGCAGGGCGTCTTCGCGCACAAGCTGAACGCCGTTCAGGTAGAAAGCAAGACCGCCGCCTTCCTTGTTGTGGCAGAAAACATCAACGGAAGCATTCAGCCAGTAGCCCGGCTGGATCCGGCTCTCCTGCTCAGGCGGGATATCCTTCACATGCTGGTCAAGGACCTTCGGGCCGTTAGGCGCCTTTTCCGCGTCAAGCTTCGGCGTGATCATCAGATCCTCGGTATCGCCATAGGGCTTAATGGGGAACTTGGTAACGCCGGTCTGCTTAAATTTGCGGAGTCTTGCTTCAGAGTCTGCCGGGCCGTACTGTTCAACCACTGCCTTTCTGATCGCGGCATAGAGCTTCTTCTCGTTTTCGCTTCCCTTCGTAATGATGAGACCGACCGAAAATTTTCTCTTGCCCTTGAAATCGTCAGGCCTGAAGAGCTTCGGCCATACACAACGAACATCACGAAGAATAAGACGAACGGATTTCGACATTTTTCACTTTTCCTTTCTTAAATAAAATCGAAGAGGTCTTCAGCCTCTTCACTCATGTTTTCCTGCTGAGCCGCAGCGGGCGACGGGAGCTCTTTCACGGGCTCACTTTCAATCACATCGAAGTCATCAGCAATTGACGCGAGGATGGCGGGGCGCGGATCGGACGCCGGGGCGATAACGGGTTTCCCTTCTTCCTGCGTAATCAACTGCCGCATTGAATTCCACTGGCGGCTACCGATGACACCCGCCTTCGCCGCTTTCTCTGCCTTCGCCGGGCTGATGAGCTTTTTCTCATAGAGCACAGCTTTACTGATCCGCATGCCGTTAAGGGTTCCTTCTGCCTCAGGGAGCCACTTGCGCGCCCCTTTACGGCCGGCGACAAGCTTCCAGCCAGGGAGCTCTTCGCCCTGCTCGAGGCGAGAGCGAGCCGCCGCCCGGCAGGCGTCGCACCAATCCTCGATCGTCTCGAGCCAGGGGAGCACCAGCGCGAGATGCTCAGCGTCTGCCGGAACCTTGATCGCCTTCTCCGCCGGGGACCCTCCCTCCTGACCCGCGGGCTTAAGCGGCTCAGGCGGCGCGATCACATCGAAATCCCGCCCGATCTCTTCAGAGACCTTGGCGGCGAGCGCCGGGCACACGGCTTTTGCTTTGCAGAAACGGCACTGGGCTTCACCGGGAATAAGCTCCGGGGCGTACCGGTAGCCGTCTTCCGCCTGAGTAATCCACCGCTCGCCGGGAACCGGGGAGAGCCTCGACTTTTCAAGCTGCTCAACCGCGAGAGCGGCAGCCGGCTTAATCACACCGAAAATGAAATCATTGAACTCACGATTAGCCGGCGACCAGATCGACGGCTCCGAATTAATCCGGGGCTGAAAAATCACGATCTCAACACTGGTAGCCGGCGCCGCGAGACCGGCGCCCACCGCGTTCAGCCTCGAGAGCAGCGCCGCCGCGTAGATAGAGAGCTGACCGTTGTGATCTGATGGAACCTGAACTCCCATCCCGTACTTGAAATCACAGACAACCAGGCGCCCGGACTTCTGAAGACACCAGAAATCCACCGTGCCGTGAGCTTTTTCCCCTGTTACGGTCTCAAGGTCTACCGGATCCTCATAAGCAAACCGGTAGGCGCCGGAATCGGCATTGATGTAGCCGTTCGTAAGCCGCGCCCAGGCTCGGGCACAGCGGATCATCTCATCGTCGTACCCCGAGAGATCGGGGTCCGGCGCTTTTCCCGCCTTGTTCAGCCCTAAAGCACAGGCGAGTTCGTGAGCCTTTGTTCCTTCCTCCGCATACGGAGATGTCGATTCGGGCAGGTCCTTTGAGAGCCAAACTGAACCGGGGCAATGCCCCCAGGTGTTCCAGCCGCTCGGGCTTAAAATCCCGTGCGCCATGGCTAGAGCGCCCCCGCCTCATGCTCGAGAACCGTCAGACGGTCAACGAACTGCTGAAGCGCCGCGCCCCGAAGGTCGGAAATCTTCCTTACTCCCAGCGAGTGGACAAGGTCACGAAGCTGGCAGCGGTAATTTTCTGACGCCTTCGAGAGTTTCAGCGTCCGTTCACAAACAGAAGTCATCACATCAGGCGGCGGGACGTCACCGGATTCAGCCGCCGGCGCTTCCGGGGCGGCTTTTTCCATTTCTCCCGCTTGTTCAGCCTGAGAAACGTTTTCTGTTTCTTCAGGCTCCGCCGTTTTTTCTTCCGTTTTTTCCCCGGAAACGGTCGGCGTTTCTTCCGGGATGGACGGCACAGAATCCGCATTAAACGCGCCCGCCGCCGCGTCAGGATCGCCGCTACGAGGCGCGGCGGAAACTGCCGGGCTTTTCTCTGCCGACCCCGCGGCCGCGGCTCTGCGCTCGATTAAAGCGGCGCAGCGCTCGAACGCCTTCGCAAGTGCCGCCATAGCGACGGCCTGAGATTCCAGGGCGAGGGTATTTTTTTCTAAAACTTCCTCCAACATCTTTTTTTTCTCCTTTAAAGGTTGGTTACTGGTGATGCATAAGATCTTTTTCCGTGGGCGGTCTGCCCAGCTTTTCGCGTGGGGTGTACTAAAGGAGAAAGACGCCAGGCGAGCCGCCCGCGGAAAGAGACCAATAAACAATCAGGAGATCAGGAGATCAGGAGATCAGGAGATCAGGAGATCGGCGGGCATTCCGCGGCGACTCTTGCATAAATAAGAAGGTCCGCGGCCGGAAAGACCACCAGGAAAAGAAAAGCCGTAAAGGCGATGACACCAAGCAGGCAGAGCGCGAATTTTTTACCGTCCGACATTTTCGAGCCTCTATATAAAAGAAAGGGGGCTACGCGCTTTTCTCTTTTGCGCGTAGCCCCCTAGAAGACCAAAGTACTAGGAATCAAATTGTTTCCGGTTCAGATCAGTCTTAGCATGACTCTTTTATAAAGGCTGCTGAAGCCGCCATACCTTCTTAAAAGCGCCTCGCGATCCGGCACGATTGAGCGATCCCGCAGAATCTGGCTGACGATCCGGATAGACACGGCGCCAAACTCGGCCGGTGTTAAGTCGTCTTCTTTATCCGCTCTATAAAGCCGCTCGCGGGTGATCAGAGCGACGAGGGTGAAAATTGTATCGTCCATGATCAAAACTCCCGAAAGCCCATAAGCACGCCGCGAAACTCTGCCGGATCCTCGCTTGCTTTCCCGCCGCGGGCATTAAAAAGCAGGGCGCCGGCAGTTTCACCCGCTGTCTGAAGCTCAAGCGCGAGCCCATCGCGAGCGCTCGAAGTGAGGACCGCCGCGGCTTTTGTGATCTCAGCGAGATACTTCGGGTCTACCGTAATGGCTGAAAAAGTAGCGCTTCTACTGTCATTAGCCGCCAGATAACGGCCCCCTATAACGCTATAGAGCTTCTGAACCTTGTCGAAATTCTCTACTGGCAGCAGATCGCCGGCCGCTGTCGAAAGGGTAAGCGGCTCGCGCTCAGCTTTCTTATAAGACTTCAGGCGAGACAGCCCGGCGGGCGTGACTATATAGATCTCAGCTACGCTAGCGGGCGCCGCATCGACTCCGCACACCGCCGCGCGGTGCGCGTTTGTTGTAAATCCGGTGACCCCGCGGGGCGATACCAGCAGATACAGCCGCCCGAAGTACGGACGCAGCGGATCTCCTTTGCCACAGAAGACGCTGAGCGCCTTGAAAGAGCGGGCAAGACCCGGGGTAAGAGAAACGCTATCCATGATCAGACCTCCTCAGGCTCGTTTACCGGACGGCAGAAGACTTCAAGTACTTCCGGCGCGTCGGTACCCCACTCGGGGCGGTTCGTGTACCCAAGCGGGAAAAAGTAAAGACTTTCACCGCTGAGCGGTCGGCAGTGCGCACGGCATCCGCGGATATGGCCCGCCGGGGTGTGGCGCCGAGCGAAGGCGCTGACATCTCCAGGAGTCAGCGGGCTTTCTTTCTCAATCCGCTCATGAGCCACGCCGAAAGGGCGTGAGCTCATATATAGGTCGTAGTAAAACGTAGACATAAGCCGCCACCCTCTTTCAATATTCCGCCGGATATTCACTTTCGGCCCGCTCGAAGAGCCGATCCGAAAGCTCTTTGCCGAACTCTTCAATCTTGATATTGGTGCCGCCCCAGCGGCCACGGACTTCAGCATGCTCCATCGGCCATTCTGTGGAGTACACGGCCTCAAAGTTGGGGCCGCCAAAGCCTTCAATAGATTCGATATAGCAGCGATCCGGGTCGCCGACTTTCCTATAGACAGAGAAGGCGCACGGATACCAATCAGAAGACCAGCCGTTTTTTTTCGAGAACTTATCATATGCCTCGCCGTCGTCCTCATCGTCCTCATCGTCCTCGTCGTCCTCCCAGGTAGCGGCGATAGCGCTCTTAATGACGTTCAGCATCTCGCGCAGAAGCTGCGTATCTGTATCAGAGAGTTCGGCGTCTATATCGATAGAGGCATCACGAAAGACGGCGACGGGCTTACCGTCCGGGCGGGTGGTGGAATTGAGAATTTCGTAAATCGTAGCCATGATTAAGCCTCCATTTCAGGTGTAACTTCACATTCAGAAGCGATTTCATCGCCATAGGCGCGCCAGAAAGCGCCCACGATTTCCGCCATAGTGGCATCGTCCGCCACTTCAAGCGGCCGCGTACGCCAAAGCCAGGGCGCGCACCAGGGGAGATCGGCGCCTGCTTCTGCGTCTTCTGTAGGAAGCCCCGCGGCCGTCCAGGCGGCCGCAAAAATGATTTTTTCAGACTCGGTGAATTCTTTGAAATCGACTTTCATTTTTTTCTTGCTCCTTTACTGAAGAGCCCCCACGGCTCTTTCTGTTGACTTAATAATATCAAAAAAGTTCTTATAAAGTATCTTTATAGAGTTATAAATTGACAAATATCAAATAAATTCTTTTAAAGTATCCAATAAGTTTTAATAAAGATACAAAAAAGCCGCTCGATTGAGCGGCTTCACAAAGAAGAAAGATAAAAGAATCAGCGAATTAGATAATCTCTACCCGGATAAGCGCTTTAACGCGGCCCCGGATCGTCGTCTTATCGACCGGCACGGGATCCCGCTGATAGGCGGGATTATCCGAGATAAAAACAGCGCCGGCGGGCGTGTAAATGAGGCGAGCCAGACGCCGGGCGCCTTCTGCATTCTCTATTAGATATATGCCTTCATTGAAAGCGCCCCGGGAGGCCGGGGCATCGATTGAGGTATCCACCAGGGCGATAGCGTCCGGCGGGATCCCCGGCGCCATGGCGTCACTATCCACCATATAGGGGACTGCCGCGCCGTCCGGGATACCGAGCAGGGCGAGAAGTGGGGCGCTGACGGTTAGCGCCTTCAGAGCTGCGTCCCGGCCGCCAGGGTTTAAAGACTTGACCGCGAGGGAAGAGCAATCAGAGGCGGAGGCGATGGCGGCGCCGTCATCTTTACCAGTGCGGATGAAATCCACAGAGACACCGAGCAGAGAGGCCAGAGCCTCGAGGCGGGCGCCGGTCGGGGCAGACGCCCCCCGGTACCATTTAGCTGCCGCCGCGCGGGCTACGCCAAGCTTTTTAGCCAGCTCAGCGGGCTTCAAGCCGCTTTTTGCTAAAAGCGCCGCTACTCTCTCCGCTCTTTCTTTCTGCCTTATATCTATAGTCCTCATGCTCGTGGTCTCCTTTTCCGCCTTTTACCGGGCCGGCGCGGTTTTTTGTGCCAGGAAGAGGAAACGCGTAAAATCCGCGCTTCGCTCGATCAAAGTCTAGCCCGAAACGCGTAAAATCTGCTAATAAGAACGATTCTCAATAGCATAAAATCCGCGTTTCGAGTGGAAAAGGGACACTACTTCTAAGAAAAAGTTGAGAAAATAGATCCTTGGTCGACTTTCTCTACTTTTTAGCCCATTTTCCTATCTTCGCGTAAGGAAAAATTTATATATAAAAAGGTAGAAAAAGGGTTAAAAAGTAGAGAAAGTAGAGAAAAGGGCCGAAACGCGAAAAATATGCGTTTCAGGATCCTAAGCGGCGCTGAAAGCCGTGGAAGACCACCGCGCCCGCCGCCGAAGCCCCGGCCGGCCTCTTTCTGGTGAACCGCGGCACGGCTCGAGCCCAGCACCGGCGGGCTTCTCGGCTCTTTCCCCCGCGGGGCGGGCTTGAGAGGCTTCGCCGGGTGCCTGGAAGGCGCCACAATTCAACATAACGCGACTTATGTTGAATAAGAAAATTGTTACAAATGAGAAATAGCAAAATAATCAATCTATTAATTAAGCAAATTTAAATTTCAATCGTCAGAAATTTCGACCATCAACCCCGCCGGGGCGTCGTTTTTGTTCTGGTTAACCCTCACGGTTGTGCCTGGCGGTGACTTTTCTGGGGGAATTACGAATGAACGATTATTCAGTTTTGAGAAAAAAGCGGTTTTGCTTTTTCCGCCGAGGCCCCCGGGGCCCCCAACGCCGGCCGTTGCGCGTGGGGGTGGTGGCGTGAACGGGGAGTGCAATTTTCAAACCGTCCCCAGCTGGTATAAACCTGATATAAACCTGTTTTAAAGTCGATATAAACTCGATTAGTCGTTTAAAGTCAAAGGCTTGAGCTTGACATTTCCTGATCGCCGCCGCATAATGCCGGCATGCAGGAGTGAAACGGATTCGCGAGCCGTGTCGCTTCCGCAGAGCGCCCGGGTCATGCGCAGGACCGGGGCACGAAGGACGAAAAGTTTTACGTCGGGCGGGTACCGAGATGCAGGCAATGAAACGCTGGTGGGTACCTGGCCCGGCACCAGTTTCAGGCTGGGGTCTGGGAACCGCATACCGGTTGGTGGAACAAGGGCGGGGCACCTGGGGCTCAGCCGGGATTTGAGGGCGAAGAGCGATGACGGTGAGCGTGAACGAAAACGGCAGGCGGATTGGTGAGAGTCATCCGCGGTCCCGGTATTCGGACGCCACGGTCGACGAAGCCCACTCCCTGGTGGAAGCCGGGGTATCGCGGAAGAAGGTCGCGGGTCTTCTTCGGATTCCCCGCTCAACGCTGGGGGCATTTGTGAACGGGCGCCGTCGCTGTCAGACGGCGGCGAGGATTTATGACGAGGGCAGGACGGGACACCGCTGAGGCGAAAGAGAGGAAGGGGCGCAAGGCCCCTCGTCCGTCCGATGAGAAGCCCATCAAGATGGGGCCGGGTCCGGGTCCCTGGGGTGGGAAGAAGCCACCGAAAGCGCAGAGGACTTACAAGGGGAATGGTGGCTACAAAGCCGTTCTTTCTGTAGCGCTTCGCGAAGTGACCGCAGCGCTTCCCGCGCTGGCGCCGAGGGATGCGATGTCACCTGAAGCGTTGGACGAAGCCTACAACTGGCTCGCCTGTGGAGGCACAACGACAGGGTACGCGGAAGCGGTAGGGCTTCCGAACAGCACCGTCACCCGCTGGCTCATGAAGGACGAGGAGCGGTATCAGAAAGCGAAAGAGGACGGGGCGGAAGTTATTCTGGACGCTCTGGCGCGAATCGCGGTGACACCGGATTATCAGACCGAGACCACGGTCATTACGGATTCCGACGGCAAGCGTCGGGTGATAGAGAAAACAGCGGACGCGGTGTTCGCGAGAAAGCTTTCGGTTCAGGCGGGGCTTGAGCTTCTGAAAATTCGATTCCCCAAGCGTTTTGGTTCGCACTCAACGACAGACGTGAATGTCACGTTCGCCTCCGCGATCGCGGCGGCAAAGAGCCGTGTCGCGCGGTCAGGATCAGAACCCAGTGATGTGATTGACGTGGAGCCCGTCAGAGCGTCTGGTGCGGCGCCTCAAAGCGCTTTGGAGCGTGCGGTCAGTCGCCTGGCAGTACCGGCGTCCGCGGCGTCGCTTGTGCTCCCTGAGTCGCCTCAGACCGCCCAGGCGCCCGCGATCACGCCTCTCCCCATGGAGGAGAGCGATGACGACTGGTTGTCCTGAGGATGACCGCCCGCGGGCGGCTGATGGATTTTCTGAATTGAATCCGCTCTCGTTCCTCACAAGCTGGGAAGATATTGGCACGTTCCTTGAGGAGGTCGATAAGGAGTGGGGGAATCCAAGGGCCGCGGGGTACCTGGCAGATTGCTACCGGATCGCGGCGGACGCTTTGGAAGCGTTGACCCTCGGGGAGGAGTGACAAAGGACCACTCAGCGTTTGTTTGGCTAAGCTCGCTTTGCTTACGGCAAAGCGAGCTTTTTTTACCGATCTTCGGTGCTTCGCTCATCAATTTCGAAATTCAAATCCTGAAGGGATTTAAGGCTGTAGCAGAAGTAAGACAAGGTGAACAGACTCATGAGGGTAAAAAATAGCGGGGAAATGTCTGCCAAATGCGCGAGAGAACGAAAGTCATTCCAATAAAAGATACGTGTTTTCCCCACGAGGGCCATGGCAAAAACTACTGAATCAAATAAAAACAGGAGCATTGATGTGCTTCTAGCTCGAAAAAGTTTTTCTTTTACTGTCGCGAAATAGCTCGGGGCCCTTCCTTTTCTGAGGCTGATTTTGCTGAACGCGGTCATATAGGTGACGAAAACCGCGCAGGTAGCTATGTATAGCGCGCTTAGCATAAGCGCGCTAAAGAGGTCGATATCGCTGTGACTGTTAGCCGATGAGAAAAGAAAAGCGGCGGGGATGTAGCAATAAGCGAGAATTTTTAGCATTTCATATTCCTTTGGGGGTTTGGGCCGTGGGGCCCTGAAGCTAAGCGAGCTTCTGTCGCCAGAGCATTTCAATAGTAGCCATTAGACGCTTTCTGTGCTAGGGCTTGAGGTATAGACCCGCCGTAGCCGCCCGTTCTCTATCTTCACCTTCTCCGTTGTCAAAAAGCCTCTTTAGGGTTTTCCTTTAAAGAGGCTTTTTGCTTTGCAGTGATAATATAGTTTACACAAAATTTCTATAAAGTTTTAAAAAACGGTCAAAAAGAACGGGAAAATGATAAGCACGAAAGAAATAATTCAGCGTTTGCTGGCTAAAGGCTACTCCTGCCGGCAAATCGCCAGGACGGCGGGCTTAAGTTCAACAGCTGTTATTTTCATCGTCGACGGTCAGACAAAGAGGCCTTCGGCAAAAACACAGGAGAAGCTGCTCAAGGCTTACACGGATCTGGCTGAGCAGGCGGCGCAGCGCGCCGCGGCGGTTGAAGAAGCGGATGAGAAATTCCGCCGGCTCTCGGGAGAGTGATATGGGCTCATTCATCCGAGAGCAGGGCGCGGCTCTTGCCGCTTTGGGTTATCCGATCTGCGCGATCACGCCTGGGACAAAGCGGCCAATAGGCAACGGTTGGGAAAAACACCCGCTTTCACCTGACGCCTGCCGATCTTTTACGGAAGTGGGCGCCGGCGTCGGGATCCTCTGCGGCGTTGCAGGCGACGGGGATATCGCGGTCTACGGCCTCGACTTTGATATCGAGGACGAGGGGATGGCGGACGAGCTCGCCCGGTGGGTCGAGGACCAGCTGTACCCACGGGGCGAGGTGCTGCGGCGCATTGGCAGGGCGCCAAAATTCCTGATCCCGGTCCGGGCGGAGGCGGGGCTTCATAAGCAGGCGACCGCGTTTTTCCGGAAAGGGGACAGCAAGGCGAGGCTTGAGATCCTCGGGCGAGGGCAGCAGTTTGTAGCCTACGCCATCCATCCCGGGACGGGGAAGCCGTACAGCTGGGACAGCGCTCTTGGGTTTGGTCTGGAAGAGACGGCGCCGGGGTCGCTCCCGCTGGTTGATGGCGAGTTTCTCAAAGCGGTGAGAGATAAGTTCGTGGAATGCGCGGAGCGCCGCGGGTGGAAGGCGGAGACCTATAAAGAGGCACTGTCGCTTCCGGAGGCGGACGCAGAGATCGACGCGCTGCTTTCGCCGACTCAGCGCCCGGTAGGGCTCACGATAGAGGAAGCGAAGCGCTATATCGCGGACACGGCTCCCGCGGACTACGACGCCTGGCTTGAGGTTGGCATGGCGCTTCACTTTGAGTTCGGCGGCTCAGCGGAAGCGCTGACGCTGTGGGACGAGTGGAGCTCGCGGGCGGCGAATTACAAGGGCTTCTCCGATCTTCAGTATCGCTGGGAGCGGTTCGGATCTGGCGCCGGGCGGCGTCGTGTGACGATGCGGACGATAATCGCCCGCTTTAACAGCCGGCACTGCGACGCGGCGCTTGAGCTGAACGGGAAGGGGATAGCGGCCCGTGCGGCGAATTATTACCGTCCGGGGCTGATTTATGACCGGGGGTCCGAGAATTGGTTCTGTTTTAACGGCGTTCACTGGTCTGTGGTGGATCAGGTCTTCGTGGAGTCCGCCATGTGGCCTGTGCTTCAGGATCTGCTCTACAAAGAGCTGCAGGCGACGGAGCCCGACAGTTCTGAGCGGAAGCGGTTCTACAAGTTCTACCAGACGTCACAGAATTATTTCACGCTGAGCTCAACCGTAAAACTCCTTCGCACCTGGGAGGGGATGAGCGTAGGCGATCTGCGGCGCGAGTCAAAGCCGCGGTACTTTGGCGTCGCGAACGGCGACATCGATCTTGAGACAGGAGCCCTTCTGCCGCCCGCGGTATCCCGCTACACGATGGAAGCGAGCTCTGTTGCCTTCGACCCATCAGCCCGATGCCCGCTCTGGGAGCAGACCGTAAGCGAAGCGTTTAACGGCGACGCCGAGATGGCGGCTTTCCTGCAGAGGATCGCGGGGTACGCGATGCTCGGGGAACCGGTCGAAGAGGTGATGTTTGTTTTCACGGGCAACGGCTGCAACGGGAAGTCCACGATCGTGAACGCGATTCGGGAGATCCTGGGGCAGAGCGCCTGCACCGTAGAAGCGGAGACCTTCACGACAACCGGAGGCGGCGCTGGGGGCGCGGGCGGCGCCCGGGCGGATCTGCTTGCGGTGTTTGGTAAGCGGTTCGTCGTGCTTCCGGAGACGGACGAGAACGCGAGGCTTAAAGAAGCGACTGTGAAGCGCATGGTGTCGCGTGACGAGGTGACGGCGCGGGGGCTCTACAAGAGCCGCCCGGAGAGCGTGAAGCCCTCGTGGGTGGTGGTCATGGTGACGAATTACATGCCGTTGATCACAGGGGACGACGAGGGTATCCATCGACGGATTGCCGTTGTTCCATTCAACCGCAATTTTGATAAAGATCCCGGGGTAAAGAAAGACACGCGCCGGGCGGAGAAGCTGCGGAAAGAGTACCCGGGAATTCTGAATTGGATGCTCGAAGGCGTGAAGGAATATCGCCGTGTGGGGCTCGCGTATCCAGCCGTCGTGAAGTCCAAGATGGCGGAAACGCGAAGCGCCATGGATGTTCTGGGGGAATTTATCAGCGAGCGCTGCGTCCTTGGCGCTGATCAGTCCTGCGATACCGCGAGCCTTTGGAATGCCTGGGTTCAGTTCGCGAGAGCTAACGGCTACGAGCACGCGATCAAAACGAAAACCGCACTGACTCAGCGCCTGGCGAAGCGGGGCGTACAAACCAGTAGACCAAAAGAAAAGGTTAGCGGGGTCTGGAGGCAAACAACGGTCTACGTAGGCATCTCGCTGGCGGAAGATGCTTTGTCCCAGAGCGATTCGGATGATGATTTTATTGAGTAAAAGGAGCAGAAAAAATGCTGAAACACGTTGTAAATCTTAGTACGAAGACCTCGGTTTATCCGTTTGACGCCGGCATGAGGCAGCCGAACGCTGTAGATCTGCGGGTCGACCGTGTTTATCGCTTAAAGCCGGGGACGCTTGGGCTTGATGGCGACACGAAGAAGCCGCTTAAGCGGGTAGAGATTCTGCCCGAGAAAATCTATGACGATTCAGAGAAGCTTTATTGGGATCTGGGACCCGGCTATTACGTTATTGAGTTTGCGCAGCAAGTGGTGATGGGGCCGCAGGAAGCGGGGATCGCGGTGCCGCGTTCAACGCTGATGCGTAACGGCGTACTCATCCACTCGTGCCTTTACGACTCGGGCTACCGCGGCTCAATGGTATCCGGTATGACGATTGCGGACGGTGTCTGGTTCTGTTTCCCGAAAGGCGAGCGCCTCGCGCAGTTCCTTGTGATGGACGCCGAAGCCGTCGACCAGTACCGCGGAAGTTATCAGGAGGCGTAAATGGATGCCAATTTAACATTGGCGGGTGAGCTGGCGGCCTGTTTCGCGGATCCTCTGCGCTTTGTCCTTTTCGCCTTCCCGTGGGGCGAGCAGCCGGACACGAAACTCGTAGAGCTCCAGGAGCCGTGGCGAAGCCGCTATCCCGGCTGCCGGTATGGGCCGGACAAGTGGGCGTGCCAGCTTCTTGATGATATCGGCGCTGAAGTTCGCAAGAATGCTTTCGATGGGCGGCATGCGGTACCGCCGTTGAAATACGCAGTGTCCTCAGGACACGGGATCGGGAAAAGTGCTTTGACAGCGTGGCTTGTCTGTTGGGTTATGGCGACGCGCCCGAATTGCAAAGGCATTGTTACGGCGACGACCGCGAATCAGCTTGAGACGAAAACATGGGCTGAAATTCAGAAGTGGATGAAGAAGTCGATCGTAGCCGATCTGTTCGATATCCAGGCAACATCGATCCGGGCGAAGGAGTCGCCCGAAAGCTGGCGCGTGGACGCGATCACCTGTAAGGAGGAGAACGCTGAAGCCTTCGCCGGCCAGCATGCGGCCAGTTCGACGCCGTTCTACGTGTTCGACGAAGCCTCGGGCGTCCCGGACGCGATCTTTGAGGTGGCTGAAGGCGGTCTGACGGACGGTGAGCCGATGATGTTTCTCTTCGGCAATCCGACCCGTAACTCAGGCCGGTTCTTCAATTGTTTCCACCGTCAGAGCCGCTTCTGGAATCTTCGGAAAATCGACAGCCGGACGGTCGCTATTACGAATAAGCGGCAGATTGAGGAGTGGAAGAATGAGTACGGAGAGGATTCAAATTTCTTCCGCGTCCGTGTTCGGGGAGAGTTCCCGACAATCGCGGCGGACCAGTGGTGTGACAGCGCGCTTGTAGACGCCGCGATGGCTCGAGGCGAGCCGCCGACAAACAGCGCGACGTGCGCTGTTGTTGGAGTTGACGTGGCGCGCTTTGGGGATGACGACACGGTGATCTGTACCCGCATTGGGAAAGATGCCACCCGATTCACTCGCTACAACGGGCTCGACACAATCCAGGTTGTCGGGCACGTGAAAGAAGAGGTGAGGCGGCTTAATCGTCTGGGGCTCCGTAAGGTTCATGTTTTCATGGACGAAGGCGGCGTTGGCGGCGGGCCTGTAGATGTGCTCCGAAATGACGGCTTTCCGGTTCGAGGCGTTAATTTCTCTCAGCGTGTGGATGATCCGGATCGGTACCCGGCGAAGCGTGAGGAGATGTGGGGGCGGATGGTGGAGTGGCTGAAGGATGGCGGCTGCCTTCCGGCGGACGACGAGCTGAAAGAAGATCTGACGTCGCCAACTTATACCTTTGATATCCGCGGCCGTAAGAAGCTTGAAAGCAAGGCGGATATGAAGAAGCGCGGGCTGCACTCGCCGGACAGCGCCGATGCCCTGGCAATCACGTTTGCTTATCGGGTGAACGAGTACGAGGGCGATAAAGGCGCCCGGGCGGAGAGCTACACCAAAGCCCGAAGGACCTACGACCCGTTCGGATACTTGAACCGGCAGTGAGGGAGGAGACTTTCTGTCATGGAAATTCGAGACATTCAGATTAAGGATTTGTTCAACGATCCGGCGTACCCCGCGTTGAGGGATGAGTACTGGGGGGAGTCCGGGAACCCGGAGCTCGGCCGGGCTCGTATCAGTGAGGATTATTACCGCGCGGCGGAAGCGTCCGGCACGCTTTTTATTGTTGGCGCTTACGAGGACGGGGTGCTGGTCGGCTGGGCGATGTCTTTTATGACCGGGCATCCACATTACGGGAAGTGGGTCGTGGTAGTGGATTCGATCTTTCTCACGAAGGAGTCGAGGCGCGGCGCGGCGGGGCTTCAGCTTATGCGGGCGGCCTTCAGTCGGGGTGAGTCTCTGGGGGCCGAGGGCGCGTATCTCAGCGCGCCGCACGGCTCGAGGCTTGAGGCGTTGCTCTCGAAGACCTGCAGGCATGCGGATTCTGTTTTCTGGAAGAAATTTTAGGAGAGGACGATGGGTTTAGTAGCGGTTATCGCGGGCGTTGCGGCGGCGGCCGCGGCAGGCGGAAGCGCGATTTACGCGGCGAAAAAGCAGGCTCGAGCCGAGAGGGCGGCGGCGCGGATGCAGGCGGACGCGCAGGAAAAGGCGGCGGCGCAGCAGGCCGCTGAGATGAATCGGATGAACCAGCGCGCGCCGGACACGGAATCCATTCTTGAGCAGAATTCGGGCGGTGATACCGGCGGCACGATGCTCACCGGCGCGGCGGGCGTAGACGCCAACAGCCTGAAGCTTGGGAAAGGCTCTACGCTCTTAGGGGGCTAGTGTGGCGGACGATCTTCAGACCCGGTGCCGGGCGCGCTGGGCAGCGCTTAAAAATGAGCGGCAGTCCTGGATGCCGCACTGGCGGGAGATCAGCGAGGTGCTGACGCCGAGATCCGGTCGCTTTCTCGCTACCGATAACAACCGTGGTGATAAGCGGCATAAGGACATCATTGATAACTCGGGCACCCGGGCGCTACGGACACTCTCAGGCGGCATGATGGCGGGGCTTACTTCGCCCGCCCGCCCCTGGTTCCGGCTGACGACGATGGATCCGGAGCTTGATGAGTCGTATGACGTGAAAGTCTGGATGTCTCACGTCACAAGCCTGATGCAGATGATCTTCAACCGCTCGAATATCTATCGGGCTCTGCATACGTCGTATGAGGAGCTGGGAGCCTTCGGCACCTCAGCGATCGTTCTTCTGGATGATTTCGATCACGTGGTCCACGGCATGCCGCTTACGATTGGCGAGTACGCCATCGCGACAGATGCCCGCGGCCGGGTGGACACTCTCTACCGGGAATTTCGTCTGACGGTCGCCGCCATGGTGCGGGAATTTGGCTACGCGAATTGCTCAGGACGGGTTAAGAGCTTATACGACCAGCACCAGTGGGACGCCTGGATTACGGTAGTGAACGCGATTGAGCCGCGGGAAGAGAGGGATCTCCGGAAGCTCGATAACAAAAATATGCCGTATCGGTCGGTTTATTTCGAAGAAGGGGCTGAGCAGGGAAAGCTTCTGCGCGAGTCCGGCTTCCGGAATTTCCCCGGCCTTGTCGGTCGGTGGGCGGTGTCAGGCGGCGATATCTACGGAACGTCCCCCGGTATGGAAGCCCTTGGGGATTTAAGGCAGCTGCAGCAGGAGCAGCTTCGAAAGTCTCAGGCGATTGATTATCAGAGTAATCCGCCGATTCTGCTCCCGGCGGATATGAAGGATGACGCCTCGGCCATCGTTCCCGGCGGAACTATTTTTGTTGACAGCACGGCGCAGTCGCAGATTGTGCGCTCGGCTTATGACGTCAATCTGAATCTTCAATACCTGCTGCCCGATATTCAAGACATCCGTCAGAGGATTGATGAAGCGTTCTACAAAGACATTTTCCTCATGCTGACTGAGCAGAGGATTGACCGCATGACGGCGACTGAGGTCGCGGAGCGGCATGAGGAGAAGATGCTGATGCTGGGTCCGGTGCTCGATCGTCTAAACAGCGAGCTGCTGGATCCGCTGATTTCTCTGGTGTTTGACCGCATGGTACAGGCGGATCTCATCCCGCCGGTTCCTGATGAGATGAACGGCAAAGAGCTGAATGTGGATTTCATTTCGATTCTCGCTCAGTCGCAGAAGGCGATCACCACAAACGGCGTTGACCGATTCATCAGTAACCTCGGGGTGGTCGCGCAGATGAAACCCGAGGCGTTGGATAAATTCGACGCGGACTATTGGGTGGACGCTTACGCGGACTCTCTCGGCATCGATCCCCGCTACATCGTTTCGGGGAAACAGGTTGCGGTGATCCGGGAGCAGCGAGCCGAGCAGCAGCAGGCTCAGCAACAGCTTGTTGCCGCACAGCAGCTTGCGAGCACAGCGAAAGACCTCAGGGCAGCGGTTGGCCGCGAGGGGATCCAGTCCGCGACGCCTGACGAGATTGCCCAGCAGTTTTCGGGCTATTGATACTTGAGAGAAAGGCATGGGCGCAGAATCACAGAAAGAGGCGAGAAGCCTGAAGCGTGAGCAATTTGCCTCAGACTTTCGCTGGCTTATGAGCGACCCGAGGGGGCGTCGCCTGGTGTCGAAGTTTCTCTCGGACACCCGGATGTTCGCGACGACCTATAACCCGCTCTCCAAGCAGCCTGAGCTTGAGATGGCGTTTGCCGAGGGGCAGAAGAATCTGGGCTATCGGGTGATGGCGGATATCGGGGCGATTTGCCCCGAGCAGTATTTTTTGATGATGAAGGAAAACAATGGCTGAAGAGACTCTTAATCAGGCGGCCGCAACGGCCGCTGACACGAGCGGCGCGGCGACGGAGCCGGCTGAAACAGCCGCAACGGCTACGCCACCCGCGGAATCCGCGTCGATCCTTAGCACGGCGGCGGCAGAGACTCAGGAGCCGGGGGCGTCGCCTGAGCCGGCGGGGAGCCCGGAGCCGGCGCCGAAAGAAGCGGCAGCGCAGGATGAAGGCGCCCCCGAAGCCTACGCGGACTTTGAGGGCGGGGACGGCAAGACGATTCCAGCGGCGTCGCTTGGCGGATTTACCGAGGTTGCGAAAGAGCTTGGGCTGTCGCAGGCCAAAGCCCAGAAGCTGGTTTCAGCGCTGCGCCCGACAGTGGATGGATACCTTAACCAGTCCGCGGAGAAATACGGCCGCGAGTGGGCTGAGCAGGTGAAGGCTGATAAGGAGCTTGGCGGCGCGGACTTTGATAAGAAGCTCGCGGTGGCGGTATCGGCGTACAAGAATTTCTCGACGCCTGAGCTCCAGAAAATGCTGGAGGCTACACGCCTTGGCAATCATCCTGAAGTTATCCGAATGTTTTATCGGATCGGCACGGCAATGTCGCAGGACACCGGAGTCGCCGGCAGCGGCGCGCCGGTGGCGAAGCGCCGCATTTATCCCAATAGCAACATGAATTACTAAGGAGAGCAGTGAATGTCTGATACTAATCCGACCCTTGCCGATCTGACCTCGCGTCTTACGAGTGATGGCAAGATTGATACGAATATCGTTGAGATGCTTAACGAGACAAACGAGATGCTGCAGGACCTGACGATGGTCGAAGCAACCGGCATCACGGAGAACGTGACAACCGTTCGTGCTGGTCTTCCGGCTGTCGCATGGCGCCGTCTGAATTACGGTGTTCAGCCGTCGAAGTCTCGCACGAAGCAGGTGACCGATTCTCTCGGCATGCTGGAGGCCTACGCCGAAGTGGATAAGAAGCTCGCGGATCTCAACGGCAATAAGGAATCGTGGCGCCTTTCCGAGGACGCAGCCTACATTGAGTCGATGAATCAGGCCTTCCAGCGCGCCCTGATCTACGGCGATCTCACCAAGGATCCGTCTCGCATCATGGGGCTTGCGCCGCGCTTCTGTATCCCGAACTCGAACAAGTCGAAGACTCGCCCGGAGAACGCGGTGAATGTGATCGACGCTGGCGGCTCGGGCTCGAACCTTACCTCGATCTGGCTGATCTGCTGGTCTCCGAATACGGTGTTCTGCACGTACCCGAAGGGTCTTCCTGGCGGTCTCCAGTCTAAGGATCTTGGCGAAGTGACGCTGGATGATCCGGACGGCGGTCACTATCAGGGCTACCGCACTCACTACGAATGGAATGTGGGCTTGGTGGTTCGCGACTGGCGCTACATTGTGCGCGTCGCCAATATTGATATCGATACGCTGAAGAATGACGCCTCCGCCGGTGCGAAGCTGATTGATCTCATGACGGACGCTGAGGAGCTGCTGCCGAATCAGGCGATGGGTCGCCCGGCTTTCTACTGTAACCGTACGATTCGTTCGTTCCTTCGTAAGCAGATCCGTGATAAGGCGAACGTTAATCTGACGTTCGAGAATGTGGCGGGTAAGCAGGTGACGACGTTTGACGGTATTCCGGTTCGCCGCGTGGATGCGCTTGAAGTTGGCGAAGCCCGCATTGCCTAAGAGGAGACAGAGAAATGATTGTTGATAATGATCTTATCTTCGCGAATAACCAGAAGCTCACGGCGGCCAAAGAGTCGACAAATATGATTGACTTTGAGCAGGTTTCGCCGACGGGCGGTATGAGCGGCTTCCTGTCCGCATACTTCCACGTTACGGGCGACGTGACCGGTACGCTTCAGTTCAAGCTGCAGGAGAGCGGCGATGGCGCTTCCTTTACGGATCTCGTCGCGATCGGTGCGGCGCTCTCCGCACCTAAGGCTGGAACGATGGTTCAAGTGCCGTTCCCGTTTGAGCATAAGCGCTACGTACGAGCTTATTTCGGTGGCGCTCCGACCGCCGGCACGGTATCCGCGGGCCTCGTCTGGGGTCGTCAGCTGAATACGCCGGCGCCTCAGGCGGCGTCTATCACGAGCGCTCCGGTGTCCGAGGCTTCCGCCTGATAGTTTCAGGTTAATGGATACACAGCAGGCTATACCTTAGAGGCTTTTGGGGCGTGGGAACACGCCCCACTTTTTTTAGGCGGGGTTAAACACGTGGCTACCGAAGTTGATATCTGTAATCTGGCGCTCGCGCATTGCGCGAATAAGGCGTCGATTTCATCGCTGAATCCTCCTGAAGGATCTGAGCAGGCTGAGGCCTGCGCCCGGTGGTATCCGGTAGCGCTTGGCTGTATTCTCGCGGAGCATCCGTGGGCTTTCGCTACACGGCGGAAGCGCCTTGCGCGTCTTACGGATGGGGAGGTGGAGAAAGGGGCATGGTTATATGCCTACGGGCTTCCGGCGGATTTCAACCGAATTATTGACATGGCGCCATCAAGCGTCAGTTCGCCCCGCCCTTTCTTTAAGGGGATGCTGAGTCAGCACGAGGAGTACGAGCTGACAGCCTATGATTCGGGTTTCGCGCTTCTTACGAATGAATTGGGGCCCGTGCTTCGCTATATCACCAGCGCGCCGCTTCCGACTTCTTTTTCCTACCCGTTTGTGCTCGCGCTCTCCTGGCTTCTCGCGGCGTTTCTTTCGGGCGACGTCGTCCGAGGGGAAACGGGGATTAACCTTGAAGCCTTCATGGGGAAGCAGTATCTCTTCTATCTGGCAAAAGCGAAAGCGCTGGACGCGACGCAGACTCGGTTTAACCGTGGGCATCTCCCGCGTTGGATTGCGGAGCGATAAATGGCTATAAAAATCCTTCAGCCGTCGTTCACCGGTGGCGAAATGTCGCCCTCAATGTACGGGCGGTTTGACGATCAGAAGTATCAGACGGGGCTCGCGCTTTGTAAAAACTTTCTGGTTCTTCCGCAGGGGCCGATAGAGAATCGCCCCGGGTTTGGGTTTGTACGAGCGGCGAAATACGCGGATAAGCCGTGTCGCCTGATTCCGTTCTCGTGGTCCGTGGATCAGACGATGGTGATTGAGCTGGGTGATAAGTACGCTCGGTTCCACACACGAGGAGCGACGCTTCTCGCATCCGACGGTAACCCGTATGAGATAGCCACGCCTTACGCGGCGGATGATTTGTTCGAGATCCATTACGCGCAGTCGGCAGACGTTATTACGCTCGTGCATCCGAAGTACGCGCCGCGGGAGCTGAGGCGCTACGGGGCGACGGATTGGCGGCTGGTAGAGATTAATTTCGGAGAGCCGATCAGCGCTCCGTTTGGGCTTTCAGGGGCATACATATGCGAGTCATCCACAGCGACTGACGGGCAGAAAAAGATGTACACCATCAAGTATCGGGTAACGGCGATCGTGGAAACAGATGACGGGGATAAAGAGTCAAGCGCATCCAAAACCTGCGCTGTCGTTGGCAACGTGTACCTGGATTCCTCCAAGATTGTGCTTTCCTGGAATGCGGTACGCGGGGCTTCCAAGTATAGGATTTATAAAACGCTTTCCGGTATTTATGGGTACATCGGGGAAACGGTGGATACGTCATTCACGGATTACAACATCGGCGAAGACGCTTCTATTTCGCCGCCGCGGTATGAGACACCGTTTGGAGAGAATAACTATCCATCCGCGGTTTCCTACTTTGAGCAGCGCCGGATTTTCGCCGGTACGCTTACGAAGCCCCAGATGGTCTGGATGACCCGCCCCGGAACGGAAGCGGATATGCATTACACAATTCCGGTGCAGGATGACAATCGGATACGGTTCCGGATAGCGGCGCTTGATGTGTCAAGGATTGAGCACATTGTGCCGCTGACTTCTCTTATGCTGCTTACGCCGTCTGCCGAATTCCGGGTGACCACGGCGAACTCGGACGCTCTGACCCCTAAATCCGTTGGCGTGAAGCCGCAGTCCTACGTTGGCGCAGGACCCGCTCAGCCGGTGATTGTGAATAATTCACTCGTCTACGCGGCGTCGCGCGGTGGGCATATTCGTGAGCTGGGCTATAACTGGCAGGCGTCGGGGTTTGTGACTGGGGATCTTTCGATCCGCGCGGCGCATCTCTTTGAAAATCGGACGGTGAAAGATATGGCGCACGTGAAAGCGCCTTACCCGATTGTCTGGGTGGTTCTGGATAATGGGGCGCTGCTGGGGTGCACGTATATGCCCGAGCAGGGGATCGGCGCGTGGCACCAGCACGCGACGGTTCACGGAGAGTTTGAATCGGTAGCCGCTGTGCAGGAAGGGACGTATGACGCGCTTTACGCTTCAGTCCGTCGGACGATCAACGGGCAGACTGTGCGCTATATTGAGCGGCTGGCTGAAAAGCCCTATGGGGATATTCTGAAATCGTTTTATGTAGATTCGGGGCTGACCTACTCGGGTTCTGCGGTATCTTCGGTTTCGGGGCTTGGGCATCTGGAAGGAGAGACCGTCGCCATTCTGGCGGACGGTAAGGTGATGCCTGAGCAGGTGGTGAAAAGCGGCTCGGTCAGTATTCCAATCACGGCATCACGGATTACGGTTGGGTTGCCGATAACTGCCGAAGCCCAGACGCTTCCGGTAGCGGTTGGCACGAAGGACGGCGGCTACGGGCAGGGGCATGATAAAAACATTGTGAATGTCCGGCTTCGTGTCTACCAGTCGTCAGCGATTTGGGCGGGGCCGGACGCGGATAACCTTCACGCCTATAAGCAGAGAAAAACAGAACCTTACGGCTCGCCGCCCGCGCTCATCAGCAAAGAGGCGGAAATTCTGATTGCTCCGCGGTGGTCGGACTCCGGATCGGTCTATGTTGCGCAGAAATATCCGCTGCCGCTCATGATCTGCGGCGTTAACGCGGATGTAGAACTCTGATACTTGAAAGCCTTTCTTAAGCCCACAATGCCCTTATTCATGAGGGCATTGTGATTATGGCAAACAGCAGTTGGGGCTTTCAGCTTCCGTATGGCCAGACGTGGGGTCTCAGCTACCCCACGCGGACTCATAGCTATTCGCTTCCCGAGAGCGACTCTTCTGGCGTCTCAGGGGCCGCAAGTGTGTTATCCAAGGTTAGCCAGGCGGGCGGCGGGCTCTCCGCGGGCGGAGCCGCAGGGGCGGCGGGTGGCGCGGCGATCGGCCTGATGATAGGGAAAGCGATCGGCGACACCTATTCCGTTTGGAGCAAAGGGAAAACCCAGCGTTATGTCCTGAAGCAGCGGGCACGGATTGCGGATTCCAACGCGAGACTGTCACAGCTGGGCGTAGAGCAGGCGTTCCGCGCCGGAGAGGCGGAGGCTGGCGCCATCACGCTTCAGGCGGCTCAGGTCAAGGCGAGTCAGCGAACCGCTCTAGCGGCGAACGGTATCGCGGTCGATGGCTCGGGAACGGCCGCAGAGCTGTATACAGATACGGATCTTAAGAAAGAAGTTGATAAGAACACAGCGCTTAGTAACGCGCTTGCGGCCGCCTGGGGCTATCGGCGGCAGAAAATCGGCTTTGAGACTGAAGCGGCGATAGACCGCAAGATGTCGAGCAGTACGAGGGGGCTGTGGAATATCGCTGCCTTTTCTACGCTATTAAATTCCGGTTCTCAGGTGGCGAGTACCTGGTACGGCCTAAGCGGGAAGTAAGGAGAGCGGTATGGCTATAGTTCCAACTTACGATCTGAAAGAGCGCCCGGTGGTTGGCGCTGGTACCGCGCCCACCCAGTATCGGGATTACAGCGGACTTGTCCCCAAGGCAGACCCCCTGGTTTCCGCGTCTGCTGAGGGTATGGCGAAAGCGGCGCTGAAGTACCAGAATCAGGCGGATGATACCCGGGCGGATGACGTCTACGTTCAGATGCAGAAGAAAGCGCTTGAGCTTCAGGACGCTTATCTGAAGCGGAAGGGCGAAGCGGCGCTGGCACCGGATGAGCAAGGCCGAGGTCTGGCGGATCAGAACCAGGAAGATCTCCACGGGTATTTCAATCAGATCACCGAAGGATTGACCCCGGGCGCGAAGACCCGGGCAATGCGTAAGGTGAATCCGCTTCTCATGCGGCAGTACGCGCTTTCTACGGCGCACGTCCGATCCCAGTTCTCCGCGTACAGCGATCAGGTGGATAAGAGCCTGGTTGAAGCCCAGATGCAGGCGGCGCGCCAGAATTACGAAGACCCGATGGCGATAGAAATTAACGCGCAGACGGCGGCGGCGCAGCTTGAGAAAACCGCGGTACGCCATGGCTGGGATCCGGTGACACTCGCCAACGCGAAGCAGTCAGCGGTTGACGCCGTTGTGGCGAGCGCGGTGTCGGGCGCTTTGGATGCTTCGAAAGAGGATCCGGCGTACGCTGTCATGGCGCGCGGTATTCTGGAGTCCTATAAGGATAAGCTCTCAGGCGGCGCGTCATCCAAGCTCTATAAGGCGGTCACAACCGTCCAGGATGGCTGGCAGCTGGAGAGCGAGAAAGATGCAGCCCGCCGCGAGCTGGCGGCTGACCGGATCAGGCTCACCATTCCGGGGAGCGCGGCGGCGCGGGACGCGGGGATTACGCCCGGGTCGTCCATTGAATATTTCAGAACGTCGATTGTGCCGGAGGAATCCGGCGGCGAACAGTTTGAGAAAGACGGGCGCCCGAAACTCGGTCGTTATTCAGACGGTACCACGCCGCGGGATAAGAGCAACTGGGCTTACGGCGCGGCTCAGATCACGATCCCCGCCGCGATGGAAGCGGCGAAGGCTATTGGCGTACCGCTCGATAAAGACCGGCTGATGAACGATAAGGAATACAACCTCAAGCTTGGCGAGGCGTATTTCAATTCTCTCGTCTCCCACTACGGCGGCGATCTGGTCAAAGCAACCGCGGCGTACCACTCGGGAGCCGGTACGGTGGACGGGCTGATCAAGACGCGTGGTGGCGACTGGATAAGCGGTCTGGGCCCCCACGGGAAAAGTTACGTGGAGAAAGTTCAGAAACGCTACAACGCGGCCGCGAGTGGGGTTCGAAAGGATTCTTCGGGTAACGCGATTAATCCTTTTACGCCTCAATATGCTATGTCTTCGCCTCAGTACTTTACGCGGGCGGAGGCTGAGGCCTGGGCGATGGGGCGCAGTACACGGGCACAGCAGAGTCCAGAGTACCGTAAGAAACTGGTGGACGCCATTATGGCGCGTCAGACTCAGGACATTAATGACGACCGACAGCGGCAGGCGAATCTCGTAGGCGAAGCCCAGGATCTGATTGTTCAAGGGAAAGAGCTTCCCACGGAGCTTACGGCGCTGATGACGCCGGCAACGCAGAATGCGCTTCAGGAATTCAAAACAAAGTATGAGCAGGGGGATGGGAGCGGGGATCTTCGTCTTGCGGCTTATTATCTCTCGACCCCGGAAGCGCTCCAGGGGCTGACGGAGACTGAGCTGAAAAATGTGCTTTCGGTGATCCCGGCGTCGTATCGGAAGAATGTCGCCTGGACCTATTACACCACGACGTACAAAGCGCAGGCCGCGGCTGATAAGTCGGCTCAGCTTTCGAGCGAAGCCCAATCGGGGCGGATAGCCCCAGAGTATTACGTGAGCTTCGACGCCGTGAAATCTTCTCTTAAGAGCTATATGGGCGGGGCTTGGGGAGGTCTCTCATCAGAAGATCAGGCGCAATACGTAACGATGGCAATGAAAGCCGTATCGCGTGAAGCGCAGAGACGGGGCACCCCGATCAAAAGTCAATCCGAGATCGCGAGCCTGTTTAACGACATGGCCTCGTCGACTCAATTTACGGTCCCCACCGGGTGGTTTGGGCGCAGCTCAGAAAATAGAAGCATTTTCACGCTGACTAAGGACGATATGAAGAATAAGGGGATGAGCACTTCAGCGTGGGGCGTTTTGAAGCAGCTTGTCCAGTCTGAGCATACCCGGATGGGGAATCCGTACCCGCCGAGCGAGGGTCAGATCATGTCGACCTTTCAGGAGGTCATGATGGGCATGACGCCTCAGGTAAGTCTTAAAGGCGTCGAGCTTGACCAGGGCGTGGTGGATTTCCTGAATCAGCAGGCGGCGTCCGAGAAGCGGACGCTTACGCCGCTTCAGCTTTTGCAGGCATATCTGAAATTCCAGATCGACGGGAAAGAGGTGCCAGAGTCTATCCGAGCTGCGGCCGCGTCGAAATCGGCCTCAGGCAGCAGGCCTCATCCAACCGCGCGGGAGATCACCGAGTGGATGGAAAACGCGCCTGCTTCTATCTGGGATGATTAATTTTTAGGGCTTACGAGTATGTCTGATTATTTTGGTTTCCTCGACGCTCAGGAGAGCATCCGCGCCCGTTACGGGCTGCAGCAGGCGCTTGTCTCAGATATTGATCCGGAGAAACAGGCGCGGTTTAACCAGGACGCCCGCGCGGCTGGGGTCCCGATCAGCCAGGGTGCGAGCGTGTCGCCCGAACTCAAGGCGGAGAAGCAATCCGATGTGATTGATTGGGCAGCGAATTACGCGACGCAAACCGCGTATCAGAGGCGCCTTGGAACGCCAGAATTCGCGAATCTCGTGAAAGACGACGTGACGAACACTGGGTGGCTTGAGTCACTTTGGCACTGGATATCCGGAGATCCGGGAAAGCCGGAGGATGATGATCTCGGGAAACAGATCCGGAATTCTGTCGCCCGCGGCGGATGGGAGCTTGCGAATAGTCTCCCCTTTGGCGGCAATATTAGCCAGATCAACCGGCTGAATGAACAGCTGAATTATCTGGATCGGACTGCGGCTCGGATTAAAGCCGGCGAATCGGACGCGGCGATTTTCGGGGACGAGCTGGATCCTTCGGGGTCGCTTGGCCGCAGGCTTTTTGATCAGAATTCCGAGTACGAGCGCCGGACGGCTGAGGCCGAGCTTCGGCGCTACGCGGAAGCCGCGGCGAAAATGAATCGTCTCGCCGCGATGTACCCGGACGCTGATGTCGTGCAGGAATTCAACGCGGCGCACGGCGCGGCGTCTGAAGCCGTTGGTAAATTCATGGAGCACCCATTCATGAATCTCGCGGCTATCGTGCCGTCGTCCACGATTCAGTTCGCGCCGGCGGCGGCCGGGCTTGCGGTTTCAGGGCTCACGGGCCCCGTGGCCCCAATGGCTTTAGGTGGTCTTTATTCGTACGGCCTTGATCGCAATTCGACGATCGCCAGCGGTCTTGGAGATCTGGGGATCGACGCCCGGGATTCGGAGAAAATTTATAACTTCTTCCGTAATCCAAACAATCCGGAGCTTTCGAAGCTCCGTGAAAAAGCGGAGAAGCACGCGCTGCCAGTCGCGGCGCTCGACGCCCTTTCACTCGGAGCGGCGAAGTATGTCAGGCTTCCGAAAGCGGCTCCCGCCTGGGTTTCCAAAGTCTCGCCTACAGCGGAGCGTGTGTACGATAAGGCTTTCGCTACGCCGTTCCGGGCGGGGCTCAATCAACTGGCGCTGCAGACACAGCTTCAAGGCGCTATGGGCGCGGCGGGCGAAGCGCTGGGGCAAGTGAATTCCGAAGGCGGGGTGACTTCCTGGTCCGATGTTGTGGCGGAGTTCGCCGGGGAATTCGGAACTGCCCCGATGGAAGTTGGATCGATGTCTGTCCACGCCCTCCGCGGTGCGCAGGAAGAGACCGCACGCGCCGCGGAGTCCGCGGCGGCGGTGAAGAAGCTCGTAGCCGTAGCGAAGACCGCGAAGATCTTCAGCCGCGATCCCCAGAGCGCTGTGGAATTCCTTGATGAAGCGGTAAAAGATCAGCCGGATGAAGGCGCGATTTATATCAGCGCTGAGGCTCTTCATCAGGAGGGGCTCGCGGAGAAACTCGCTGAGGTGTCGCCATCCGCCCGGGCGCAGCTTCAGAGCGCCGAGCAGACGGGAGACGAGATCCGCATTCCGTATTCGGAATTCGTCACGAACGTTGCCCGCTCAGAAATTGGCGAAGCCGTGGCAGATCACGCTCACGTCTCCGGGCTTCCGTCGTACCACGAGGCAATTGAGGCGGAGCGGGCGATTATCCAGGGGACGGCGGATCAGTCCACAGCGGCATTCGAGATGAAGCCGCAGGAATTCAGAATCGAAATTTCTGATATCGGGCAAGAGCTGACAGAGAGCCTGAAGGCGGCGGATATTCCGGACTCTCAGGCGAAGAGCTACAGCGCTCTCGTTCAGACACTCATCGGCAACATGGCGTCTGATGCCGGCATGTCACCGCGGGCTGTCTGGGAGAGCTACGGGCTCCGTGGAATTTTCTCTGATGGGCATGACGTCGTCCGGGATAAGGACGGCGGTGTTCAGGCTGTGAGCGATCAGGCGAAAGCGGCGCTTACAAATCCGGAAAAGCTGCATCAGGATTTGCTAGGTAAAGCGCCGGATAAAGACTTCTACAGCAAAACAACCTTCGTCCCGGCAACAAGTGTCGAGACGCTGGATGAAGCTAAAAGCGTCGTCAAGTCTCAGGTGGGCACGCCTTTTGTCAATGAAATGGACGGGGTCACAGCCACAGTGTCAAACGCCAATCTAAGAAAGATGACCAGCGCCTCGGCGACAAAGAAATCGGTCAGCCCCGCTGCGCACGCTACCGCGGTGGCTAACGTTGGTTCTCTGTTTACAAAGTCAGTGCGCTTGTGGACTAAGGCGGATAGAGCGGGCGATCCCAATATTTTGGGCATCCACAGATACGTAAGCCTGATGGTTAATGAAGGAGCTGTGTACCCCGTTAAGCTTACGGTAAAGGAATATGCGGCTAGGGAGCAGGGATTCAAGATTTATTCGGTGGAGGCAGTCGAGGTAGAAAATTCTACCTCGCTGTCCACCTGGGCAGAGGAAGAGTTAAAACGCGATAGCGCCATCTCTTCAGCTACAACCCACATCTCTAAATTAGCACAAAGTTATGAAAATATAAAGGAAGAATTAGAAAGAGCTTCAAACGCCTCTGTCAAGGAGCAGAATCCGAACGAGCTTTCGAAAGGCGAGTATTTCCCCAGCGCACGGGCTATCCTGCTCTGGGCTAACGCTGACCGTTCAACGTTCCTCCACGAGACGGGGCACTGGTTCCTCGGCGCCCGGGTAGCGCTTGCGCTGAAGCTGAAAGAGCAGCCGGAGCTGATGGCGGGTCAGATGCATCTCGTGGAATCGGTAGAAGAAGCGGTGACGTGGCTGGGGTATGAGTCGCTTGAAGCTTTCTCCAACGCGACGCTCGAAGAGCGCCGCCCGGCTGAGGAGCGTTTCGCCCGTACGTTTGAGCAGTATCTCAAAGATGGCCGGGCTCCGAGCGCTGGGCTTCAGTCGCTCTTCCGTCGTTTCGCGAACTGGCTTAAAGCGATCTATGGCTTCATGACCGCGGTTCCAGGTTCGCAGATGAATGACGACGTCCGGCAGATATTCGACCGGCTCTTTGTCGCTGAAGAGGCTCAGACCGAGGCGCGGCTTCGCTACGATCTTTACCAGGCGCTGCATCGTGAAGACTTCGATGAGGAAGCCGCTTACCAGGCGTATCTCGCGTTGATGAAAGAGTCGATTGATACGGCGAACGAAGATCTAACTGCCCGTGGCATGCGGGACATGCGCTATCTCTCAGGGCTTAAAGACAAGATCCTTAAGAATATGACAGAGCAGGCGAAAGCGATATGGCGCCGGCTTTCGGATGAGGAGTATGACCGCTACACCCAGACGAAAGACTATCAGACTTTCCAGCTGCTCTCAGAGGGTGAGGAGCGGGATGGGAAAAATTACGCACCGAAAATCAGCCGCGAAGAGGCGAAAGCTGCAGGGCTGACGGCAGAAGAACTCACGAAGCTTGAAAACGCCGAAATGCTGGCGGATCCGAAAGACCTGAAAAAAGGGGATGGGAGGGTCATCGTCCCGGGGGACGCCCTCGCGGGCGAGCTTGGGTACTCGTCGCTTTCTGAACTCGTGAAGAAAATGGCGGCGGTCCAGAGGCCGGAGGACGTGGCGGAAGACCGGGCTCGAGCTCGGATGCTTGAAGAGTATGGGGAATTCTCCAGCGAAAAGCGGATGAAGCAGGCGGCAGCAGAGGCGATTTTCAATCCGGCTACCGCCCGGCTTCTCGAGACCGAGATCAATCTGATGGAGGGAAACGGGGAAGATCGCCGGGTCTCCGTTTCTCTTTTCCGGGATATTGCGATCGCACAGGTTGGGCGTACGACGCTCGCTGATCTGATTCCTGAAAGGGCGAGAAGAGCGGCGGCGGCTTTGAGCCGTGAATCCCGGAAATACCAGACGGGTTTCTCCAGAAGGCATAAGGACGAGACCGGGAAAACCGTTACTGAGCGAATCCCGCGCGACGCCCGGAAGGCCGCGGAGCTTAAGCGTAAAGAGCTTTATCAGACGGTCAAAGCGGAAGAACTGCAGAAGAAGCGCGACGAGATCAGGAAGCGCATTGAGAAACTTCGCCGACGGTTTGGCGGTCGAAAAGAAGCGTCCGGAGTGGAAGGCGCTTACGCCTCACAGATCGGTCGACTGATGGCCGAGTGGGGCTTCACCCGGAGTAACACCAAAAACGAGCTGAAGGGGGAATCGTACGCCGAGTTTGCGAAGCATCGCAGGGCGGACGCGGGTGAAATCGTTCCTGAGCTTTCAGAAGATCTTGTGACGGCGCCGCAGGAAATGGGGCAGCGGACTGTGAACCAGGTTGAGGCGCAGATTAACTTTCTTGAGGATCTCGCCTCGCTGGGAAAACGGAGTAACGAGATTCGTGTAAACGGCCGTCTTCAGAGATTGGATAAAGCAGTCGAGGCATTAGCCTCTGAGGTATCGGCGAACGCGGCAAAGCACGGTCTGGCGGAGCAGGACAATACTGAGCGTGAAGGCAGATCGGCTAAGGTGAAAGACGCCATCCGTAAAATCGGACTGGCGCACGCGCGTATCCCCTCGCTCCTTGCCGCTATCGCGGGCGGTCGATTCGGGAAGATGTTTGATCTTGTGGTCTCCCAGTTCGATAAGGCGGCGGATAAAGAGATCGCTATGCGGTCAGAGGCGGCTAAGCGGTTGGCCAAAGCCTACGCGCCGCTGGACCGCGCAACAAAAGATCATAAGCGCGTGTACCACGAAGTGATCGACGCCAGCGTGTCGCGCGCTGAGGTGCTCACGATGCTCCTCAATCTTGGCACAGAAGCGAACCGACAGCGGCTCCTGGACGGCAGCGCTTTTTATTCCTTCAATAAAACAGGGGAACCCTGGACGCTTGAGCAGGTAACCACGCTTATTGGCGAGACGCTTACCAAGGAGGAGATCGAAGCCGCGCAGGGGGTATGGGATGCGCTCGGGATGTACGGCGAAGACCTGCGCGCTCTGGAGTCCCGGGTAGGACACCGCCCTCTTGAGCTCGCGAAACCGCAGGCGGTTGAGATTGCCGTCGGTGGTACGGCTATCAGTCTTAAAGGCGGTTATTATCCGATCGCCTATGACCGTAAAGCGGCGCATGGGGTGCAGTCCTCTGTAGACGCTAGCGCAAGTCTTCAGGAAGCCGCGGCGCAGCGTCTGCGTCCCTATACGGATCAGACGCACGCCAAGGCAAGAGCCGCCACGGTAAAAGAGCCGTTGACGCTTACCGCCCGTGCGGGGTTCGAAGAGATAGATTCTGTTATCCACGATATCTGCTTCCGGGAAATCATTGCGGACGCCTCCCGGATCTTCGGCCCGAAGTCAAAACTGACGGCTGAAATCAAACGGTATTGGGGCGCGGACGCGATGAGCGCCATCAATGAGTGGCTTCGGGATATCGCGGTGAATGGCCGCGAGCAGAGCCGGACGATGGATACGGTAGCTAACGTACTCCGATCCAACGTTTCTCTGGCTGGCATTGGTCTGAATTTAGTGACCGCCTTGATCCAGCCGATCGGCATGCTGCAGTCAGTCGCGGTGCTGGGGCCCGAATGGTCCGCCCGGGGCATCGCTTCTTTTATCGCCAACCCGAGCCGAGCCCGGAAATTCACGCTTCAGAAGTCAGAAATGATGGCTGACCGCATGAGAACCCGATTCCGCGAAGTGGCTGAGATTCAGGCACGTGCCGTGGGAAACGTTGGTTCCGTTAAGGATAAGCTGCAGACGGTCGCCTACCTCCCGGTAATTTTCATGCAGATGCTAGTAGATATTCCTACGTGGCTTGGCGCTTATAACAGAGCGCTTTCCGAGGGGAATACCGACGCCCGCGCTGTAGCGATGGCGGATCGCACTGTGATTGAGGCGCGGGGCAGCGGGCGGCTGATGGATCTCTCGGGCGTGGAGCGCGGCGGAGCCTGGAGCAAGCTGTTTACGGTTTTCTATACGTTCTTCAACACCGCCTACAACATCGGGATGGTAACAAGGAAAACGGATTCAGCGCTGAGAGCCGCATTCAATATGATGCTGGTGATGGTCCTGCAGCCAGTGCTGGAAACCTTTGTCCGGGAGGGGCTCAAAGCCTCGGCGAGCGGCGGCAAAGACGACGATGATGAATGGCTCTCCAAGACGCTCAGAAAGGCGGCGGGAAATACTGTTGGCTTCAATCTCGGGCTTCTGGTGGGGCTTCGGGAGATATCGGATACCGTCGGAACAATCGTTGGCGGTGGGGCGCCTCTCGGCTACTCGGGCCCTGGCGGTATGCGCAAAGTTACTGACGCGCTCCGCTTGGTGCAGCAGATAAGTCAAGGGGAGTTGGATGAGGGTCTAGCCAAAGCGCTGCTCTCAGTCATTGGCGAGTGGGCGGGGCTCCCCATGGTCCCCGTTAACCGGGCGATATCGGGTGCCTCCGCGCTGGAAGACGGAAAGACAGATAATCCGCTGGTGCTCATCCTGGGGTACTCGAAATATTGATACTTGAAGCGTGGCAGTGGGCGCAAGATTTCTCCATCTTTGGAGAAACGAAATGGCGCTTGACAGCACTCGGCGAAAAGTAACGTATGAAAGCGATGGCTCCGTAACGCAGTATTCCTTCGCTTTCAGCGTGTTTTCGCCCTCAGATATCGCGGTTTATACAGGAACCGGCAAAAACTCTGACATCAGCAAAAAATTGCGGTATTCGACGGACTACTCGGTTTCCCTTAACGCTGACCAGAATAACGCACCAGGAGGTGTAGTAATTTTGACTACAGCGCCGGCATCCGGGGCTCGAATCGCGATCCTATCCGCTATTCCAGAGATTCAGCCGATGGTGCTTACAACGCACGATGGTTTTGACCCTCGGGTACTGAACCAATCGGCTGACCGGGCGGTTGCTCTTGTGCAGCAGCTCTCGGAACGTATCGACCGCGCGATCGTTATTGAGCCAACGGATCCGGCGACGCCTACCGAGATGAAATTAAGCCTATTCAAGCTCGCGGATCACGCGGAAGAATGGGCGGCAGTTTCCAAAGAAGCGGCGAAATCCGCCAAGGCGGACGCATTGGAAGCGAAGGCTTCCGCTGAAAGCGCGGCAGCGTCTGAGTCTACGGCTACCGCCGCCTATACGGGGCTTAAAGATCACCTGGACGACATCTCGAGCCTCACCAAGATAACGGACGTTATTAAGAAAGTAAGTGAATCAACCGATGGAGTTAAAGCGGTAGGAGCGGACCTGCTCGGAGAGCTCACTTCAGGCGACATGGATTACGGCTATATCGCGGACGAATCCGAAGGTGTGGCGGCGTCCGCGTCCTCCGCGATCGAAGCCTGCGCTGAGAACATGGAAAACATCAAGATTGCCGCTACCGCAGGGATTCAGGCGGCAACGTATGCGATGGATGCCAAAGCCTGGGCCGTGTCAGAAGAGTCGCCTGACGGTACCGAGGATGCAGATTCTTCGACCGGGAAAACACAATCCGCCAAATCATGGGCTCTGGTCGCCAAGGTAAACGCAGAGAAAGCCGCATCAATAGTCCCCGAATCCATTACCACAGTCGAAGTTTTTAACTCATTCATGACCTCGATTTACGAGGCATGCGATGAATTCATCAAAGGAGTGT